>JAEIGA010002096.1_pt1 | contig 31822 bp, 18 predicted proteins | sample 9270691 | NCBI WGS metagenome assembly JAEIGA01 (sample SAMN17057246, study PRJNA624740) | gut metagenome | biome: biome; isolation source: fecal sample | host: Bos grunniens | place: China: Xizang | collected 2019
TCAACCCAGACTCCAACTTAGAACGTTCAGTAAGGGTATTCAAATAATCCAATTGCACATCCACATTTTTGCTTCCTCCGCTATTATTCTGAATCTGTTCATATTCCAATTCAGGTTCGCTGCTATAATCTGCATCCTCTATAGGAAATAACAATTGCTCATAGTTTCTTTCGTTTTCATTCTTATTAGCAAAAAAGTTCACAGATGTCGATAATGTATGATTCTCCTCAAACTTATGCTCGTAAGAAAGAACTGCATTCCCCATCAAACGCTGATTATCAATAAATGAATTACGCTGTTGCAACGATGTCATTGAGTAAACATCTGCCATATAGTTACCCAATTCATAATTTAAAAACTGACTACGATCACGACCTCCTAACGAAAACATACCGGAGAGTCCTAATGTATTTCTATCATTCATTTTCACATCAGTACCCAATCGAAGAAAGCCGGAATTCATCACAAAGTCAGATTCTGCATTTTGGTTCATATAGTCACCTTGCGTTTCATCCGCCTTATTTAAATAGGTCTTTCTCTCTAAAACAGAACTACCCAATGAGCGACGATTACGATACCCAACCCCAACAAAAGAACTCCACTTTCCCTTCGAGAAATTAACGTCTGCACCGACATTCCCACCCGGTTTACCACCCCAAGGATAAGAAATTCCTCCGGAAACAGAACCATAATAGGCCGATTCTTGACTATCCGTTTTAAGAACAACATTAATAATTCCGGCTGCACCTTCGGCATCAAACTTAGAAGATGGATTTGTAATCACCTCCACCTTCTCTATCGTTCCTGCAGGCAATTGCTCCAAAATATCACCCCTATTTTCATCGGTTAACCCGGCAGGCTTCCCATTAATATAGATTTCAACATTCTCATTGTTACGTAAAGAGACATTTCCTTCAACGTCTACATCCACAGAAGGAATCTCTTTCAAAACCTCAGTTGCCGACATACCTTCGGAAACAGCACTCTCATTGACTAAAAAAGTCTTTTTGTCAATATCCACTTGAAGAGACGACCTTTTAGCAGAGACTTCTACAGCGGACAACAAAGCGGCATCTTCCCTTAATACAATCTCTTTAAGTCTGGCATTAGGTCTTTCTGTGCTTAACTCTACCGATAGTTCCTGAGTTTTAAAACCCATGAAACTTACTTCCAAGCGATACTTTCCTAACGATAAATTTTCCAAATGAAATTTTCCGTCCATATCAGCAGAGGTTCCAACTAAATACTCAGTTTCTCCCGCCTTAAAAAGTAAAATCGTAGCAGATGGAAGAGGTAATCTCTCTCCATCCACTACAGTTCCTACTATTTTTGATGTTTGCGAAAATGCAAACTGAATTGACAATAAACTAAAAAATAAGATAATTAACTTTCTCATTGACATTTAAAATTTTCTACTCTTAATCTGCAGTCTGTTCCTTCTTCTCAGAAAGGGATGCACACCCCTCAACATCCACATTTGCGGGTTCTTCTTTTTCTTCTGAGACCTTATCTTGCTCCGAATTATTTTTCATCTGTTCACTCTCTGCGCTCAACTCATCAGCACGAGAAATCCATGGCCTTTTACCAAAAATACGTTCTACATCCTCAGCAAAAATAACCTCGTTTTCAATCAATATAGAGGCCAATTGCTTTAATCCATCCATATTTTCAGACAAAATTGATTTGGCTCTTTCATATTGTTCATCAATCAACACTTTCACCTCTTCATCTATCAATTTTGCAGTGTCTTCACTATATGGTTTCGAAAATGAATAATCAGATCTACCGGAAGAATCGTAATAGGAAAGATTTTTCAACTTATCACTAAAACCATAATAGACAATCATGGCATAAGCTTTTTTAGTTGTATTTTCCAAATCATTTAAAGCTCCCGTAGAGACTTCACCATTGATTAACTCTTCAGCAGCACGTCCACCTAACGTAGCACAAATATCATCCAGCAAATGAGCCGATGTAACATGCTGACGCTCCTCCGGCAAATACCAAGCTGCCCCCAATGCTCTTCCTCTTGGAACTATTGTAACTTTTATTAATGGATTGGCATATCTTAACATCCAACTAACTGTTGCATGTCCGGCTTCATGAATAGCAGTAGATTCTTTCTCTGCTTTCGTTAAAATAGTATTTTTCTTTTCCAATCCGCCGATTATACGATCCACAGCATCCAGAAAATCTTGTTTTTGAACAAATGCTTTGTCCTTTCTAGCCGCAATCAATGCAGCTTCGTTACAAACATTTGCAATATCAGCTCCCGAAAATCCAGGAGTTTGACGTGCCAAAAATTCGACATTGACAGACTCATCAATCTTCACCGACCGAAGATGAACATTAAATATAGCTTGACGTCCATGAACATCCGGCAAATCCACCATAATTTGACGGTCAAAACGTCCCGGACGCAACAATGCTTTATCCAAAATGTCGGCTCTATTGGTTGCAGCCAAAATTATGACACCGCTGTTAGAACCAAAACCATCCATCTCTGTCAACAACTGATTCAATGTATTTTCTCTCTCATCATTTGAACCCGTATTTAAATTACGTCCTCTTGCGCGACCGACAGCATCGATTTCATCAATAAAGACAATACAAGGGGACTTTTCCTTAGCTTGACGGAATAAATCTCTCACTCTTGAAGCACCAACACCTACAAACATCTCTACGAAATCTGAACCTGACATCGAGAAGAATGGAACATCAGCTTCTCCGGCTACCGCCTTTGCCAATAATGTTTTTCCCGTCCCCGGAGGACCAACCAACAACGCTCCCTTCGGAATTTTCCCTCCCAACTCTGTATATTTCTTTGGGTTCTTCAAAAAATGAACGATTTCTTGTACCTCCTCTTTTGCTTCGGACAATCCAGCAACATCCTTAAATGTAATTTTATTCTCAGCAGAACCTTTGTCAAACAATTTTGCTTTAGACTGACCCACACTAAAAACGCCACCTCCGGCACCTCCGGACATTCTTCTCATCATGAAAATCCAAAAGAAAATCAACAAAATAAAAGGGAAAAATCCCCAGAAACCATCCATATAATCCGGAGACTCCTCATAAGTAAGTTTTATATCCTCATTCCCATACTCCTTCTGCCACTCTTTCAAATCAGATGTAAATTGATCTGCAGAAGGAATCTGCAATGATAATACAGGATTACGCACCATACCTGCAGAATCTTTCCCAAATACTTCTGCAATCTTTTCCGGAGCAATAGTAATTTCTGCGATTTTCTTATTGGTTATAACATTGATTTTTTGAATATCCTTATTCTTTACCAAATTTCCTACTTCGTTATATGAAATCTCTTTCAACTGAGAATCATTTCCCCAGAATGAAAGACCTAACAAAAACAGAGCAATAATACCATAAAGCCAATAAAGATTAAATTTAAACCCTTTGGGCATATTCGGTTTTTTATTACCACTTTCTGACATACGCTGATTTTTTATTTATTCTCTTTTTAATAACAATCAAAACAATTCCGGAATCTCTTGAACATCAGCATCTTCCCACAAGGTTTCGATACTATAAAAAGCTCGTGTCTCCGGTTGAAATACGTGCACAATAACATCTCCATAATCCAATGCAATCCATAATGCATTTTCATAACCATCCACAGCCATAGGCTTCACGCGAATTTGTTCACGCACATAGTCTTTTACCGAATCAGCAATAGAGCCGACATGAGTATTGGAACGACCTTCACATATAACAAAGTAACGGAAAACATTGTTCTCTAACTGAGTCATATTTACAGTAACAATTTTTTCCCCTTTCTTTTCTTGAATCCCTTCTACAATTTTACTGACCAACAATTCTGTTTCGTCCAATTCAATTCCTGATTTTTTCATTATTTTCCCTCCAATAATTTTTCTACTGCATCATCAACTCTTTCAAAAGTAAATTCTGAAATCGCCTTATCCATTAATGCAACTATTTGATCATTACATAAATTACCCATACTTCCCTCGTGCGTATGATTTAAATTTTTATTTGGCTCAAAGTTACCAGCCTCAATGTCCAAACCTACTTTTTTGTAAGCATCACGGAAAGGCATTCCTTCCAAAGCCAAACGATTTACCTCCTCAACACTGAAAATCGGGTCATATTTTTTATCTTCTAAAATACCTTCAACAACTTTCACTTCACGCATGATATGAGTTGTCATCTTCAAACAATCATTCAACTCCTCAAACACAGGAACAAACAACTCCTTTATAATCTGCAAATCCCTAAAATAACCTGATGGTAAATTATTCATTATCATCATTATTTGTTGTGGTAAAGTTTGTATTTTATTGCACTTTGCTCTTGTCAACTCAAAAACATCCGGATTTTTCTTATGTGGCATAATACTTGATCCGGTTGTGCATTCATCCGGCAATTTTAAAAATCCAAAATTCTGACTAGTAAACATACATGAATCAAATGCCAATTTAGAGATTGTAGCCGCCAATCCGGAGATAGCAAACGCAACATCTTTTTCCACCTTACCTCTTCCCATTTGCGCATATACAACATTGTAATCCATCGAATCAAAGCCTAACAAATCTGTTGTCATTTGACGATTCAATGGGAACGAAGACCCATATCCGGCAGCAGAGCCCAATGGATTTCTATTGGTTACTTTCCATGCTGATTGCAACAAATAAATATCGTCCAACAAACTCTCTGCATAGGCTCCAAACCACAAACCGAAAGAAGAAGGCATTGCCACCTGCAAATGCGTGTAACCCGGCATCATAACATCCTTATGCTTATTGCTTTGTGCTATCAATACAGAAAACAATTCATAAACACCTGCAACAACCTCTTTCAACTTATCTCGCGTAAACAATTTCATATCCAACAACACTTGGTCGTTTCGAGATCTTCCACTATGAATCTTTTTCCCCATATCTCCCAATCGGCGCGTCAACATCAACTCTATCTGAGAATGAACATCCTCAACCCCCTCTTCAATCACAAACTCTCCGGATTCTGCAACATGGTAAATTTGTTTCAATTCAGCTAATAAAGGTGGCAATTCCTCTTTCTCCAACAAACCAATGCTTTCCAACATCGTTATATGAGCCATTGATCCCAATGCATCATACTTTGCCAAATAGACATCCATTTCTCGATCTCGCCCCACTGTAAAGCGTTCGATCTCTTCATTGGTTGCCTTACCTTTATCCCATAATTTTTGAGCCATTTTATTCTAATTTTATCAAATAAACATTTCAAAATTTTCACTATGACGATGTTCAAATTTTATTATTTTTAAGACGATCTAAAGATGCTCCAAATAAAAATCAAACACTACACTCGTGAAATTAGCACAAAAATACAAAAAAAGATTAAAGTACAACACATTACGACCAATCTAAAAAAGGATTTTAATTTATATATTAATATTTTAGTGTTTTTTAAGTTGTGTATAAATATCAGCCTAAAAAAAATATACGTTCGAACCGAACTATTTTACGGGTAGAATTCAGTGCATAAACCTCAATGAAAATCATTTCACCTCTTAACGTATAAAATGACAAAAAAAACAGCAACACCCATTCGCGGGTAAAACAAACAAAACATCAATTTCTGAAATAAGAAACTTTATTTATCGCATATATCGACAGCAACAACTTCTCAACTGATTGACAAATCAAGTTACAGCTAAAAAACTTTTTATTTTTTCTTCAATAAATTTCCCAAAACGAAAAAAATATCCGTACATTTGCAGTGTAAAATAAAAAAATTAAGTATAATGAATAAAATAATGCGCTATTTAGGCATCATCGTTATATTGTTAGGTGCCGCAGTTTTGATGATGTATTACTTCGGAATGTTCAATTCTAACTCTGCATTGGTAACTGCTGGTATTATGATGGTGGTAGGAACTATTGCACACGTTATTCTAAACAAGATATTCTTGGAGGATTAATTGTGTATTAGTCGTTTTACTTGCAGTATTCTTTATTCCCTGCAAGTAAAATTACAATTAAACACCTTTTTAGTCTGCATAGTTTGCGTGTAAGCAAATATGGGATAGTCAGACCGGAGAGTTAAATCCTCGGTCTTGTTTGTGTACCTAAAAGTTTTCAAAAATACATTAAATAGGGAAAAATAAATTCAAAAAAGACGATTACAAATCAAAAAAAAGAGATTGTTGTATTATAAAAAAGGTGTTTTTTCCCTACCTTTGCGCATTATTACAACCTAATAGTAGGATAGGTTAAAAATTTAGAATATAAAAGATTAGACTGTTGAACATACGTTTTATTGCTCTAAGTTTTTTTTTTAGAAAAAAAAGCAATCAAGACTATACTTTAGCAGACAAAAACATAAGTGATATGACAAACGAATATTGGCAAGAAGAGATTGAGACGATGAGCCGTCCCGATCTTGAAAAACTACAAACAGAACGACTAAAAGCGACAATTACACAAGCACAGAATGCCCCTTTTTATAAACAACTATTCAAAGAAAAAGGGCTGTCAGCAGAATGTATAAAGAGTTTGGAAGACCTCAAAAAATTTCCATTCACAACAAAAGACGATTTGCGTTCCCATTACCCGTTTGGTTTTTCAGCTGTACCTCGTAGTGAAATTGTTCGTCTCCACTCTTCCAGTGGAACCACCGGAAACCCTACTGTTGTATTGCACACCCAAAAAGATTTAGACACATGGGCAGACCAAGTTGCAAGATGTATGTACATGGTGGGAGCTCGTAACACCGACGTGTTTCAAAACACATCCGGCTATGGTATGTTTACCGGAGGATTGGGTTATCAATATGGAGCAGAACGTTTGGGGTGCTTAACCGTACCGGCCGCAGCCGGAAACAGTAAACGCCAAATTAAGTTTATCAAAGATTTTGGAACAAGTGTTATTCATGCAATTCCAAGTTATGCAACACGTTTGGCAGAAGTTTTTCAAGAAGAAGGAATCGACCCCAAAAAAGATACCAACTTAAAGATTTTCTGTATCGGTGCCGAACCACACTCAGAAGAGCAACGCAAACGCATTGAAAAAATGTTAGGTGTAAAAGCTTACAATAGTTTCGGCATGTCAGAAATGAATGGTCCGGGTGTTGCATTTGAATGTAAAGAACAAAACGGATTACATATATGGGAAGATTTGGTCATTGCAGAAATCATCAATCCGGAAACACTTGAACCAGTTGAAGATGGCGAGATTGGAGAATTAGTGCTAACCACACTATGCAGAGAAGCGATGCCTCTTATCCGTTATCGCACCAGAGATTTAACCTGTTTTATAAAAGGAGATTGTCCGTGTGGAAGAACACATAGAAGAATTGCTCGCATTCAAGGGCGAAGCGATGATATGATGATTGTAAAAGGCGTTAATATCTTCCCGATTCAGATTGAACGTATCCTAATGAAATTTAAAGAATTGGGTATGAACTACTTGATAACAATTGAAACGATTGGGAATAATGACGAAATGTTGGTTGAAGTAGAATTAGGAGATGTAAAGATTGATGACTACACAAAACTACAAGCACTAACAAAAGCAATTACAAGGCAATTAAAAGATGAAATTCTTTTAACTCCTCGAGTTAAATTGGTGGAAAAAGGAACGATTCCACAATCTGAGGGGAAAGCTGTCAGAGTGAAAGATTTGAGAAAGCTTATATAACCAAGACGCTATATAAATTTATTGAGATTAAAATATAATTCAAAATAGAGCAATTATGACAATACCTCAAATATCCGTTTTTTTGGAGAATAAATTCGGTCGATTAAACGAGATACTCTCCATACTTAACAAAGAAAATATTCATGTTGTTGCAGCAACCGTTGCAGACACATCTGATTACGGAATTTTGCGTTTGATAACATCAGACCAAATGCGAGCCTATAAACTACTTAGAGCCAATGATGTTTCGGCAAATTTAAATGATGTATTTGCAATAACAAGTGATTCTAGCATCGAAAAATTTTCTGAAACAATCGAATGCTTTACAAATGCCGGAATCAGTATCGAATATATGTATTGCTTTTCGTGCAATAAAAAGGCCATCCTAATTTTACGATGCAATGCGATTGAAGCTGCTGCAGAAGTTGTAAAAAACAATGGACTAAATTATTTATCTGAGACAGAATTAAGCAACTTATAATTTTAATTGAGATGTTTGGAATTTCTGATCCTGCGATATGGTTGGTTTACCTATTGTCAATTATCTGCACAATAGGCTCCATAATTTTTGGTATCATCTATTGGAATAAAGATGATAAGAACGACAAAGAAGATTAAAAAAATATTATCACAAAGGGATAAACAATGGAAAATTTTTACACGTATCTTATCGTAATGATTTATTTCTTATCCATTGCGTTTTTAGGATACCTTGGTTACAAAAAAACTCATAGTTCAAAAGACTTCTTGATTGGTGGTGGGGATATGAATCCCATTGTTATGGCTCTTTCATACGGGGCAACATTCATATCGGCATCGGCGATAGTTGGATTTGGAGGAGTTGCTGCTACTTTTGGGATGGGTATTCAATGGCTAATGTTTTTGAATATGTTTGTCGGAGTAGTAATCGCTTACATTATTTTTGGACGTCCGACAAGAAGAATTGGAGCCAAACTAAAAGTATCATCATTTGCAGAATTTTTAGGAGCCTACTATCAATCGCCAAGAATTAGAATTTTTGTCGCTACTATCATATTCTTATGTATGCCACTCTATGCTGCGGCAGTACTTCGCGGAGGTGTATTCTGTATGCAACAAGTTTTCGGCATAAGCTTTGATTTATCTCTCTTGATATTCACAATAATCGTTGCATCATACGTTATGGCAGGCGGAATGAAAGGTGTGATGTACACAGATGCTATGCAGGCCGTAATTATGTTTGTTTGCATGGCTGTTTTAATTTTTGGAGTATATAAATCTCTTGGCATGGGATTCTCAGAAGCAAACAGTGCATTAGAGAGTATGAAGGATAAAGTTCCCGAATCATTAGTAGCCGTAGGTCATCAAGGATGGACATCAATGCCCAAATGGGGATCTCAACAATGGTACACTTTGGTCACATCACTTATCATGGGTGTAGGAATTGGCTGCTTGGCTCAACCTCAATTAGTAGTTCGGTTTATGACAGTAAACAGCACAAAAAAATTGAATCAGGGAGTCGCTATCGGATGTCTTTTTCTACTAATCACCGTAGGTGTTATATATCACGTAGGAGCCATTTCAAACTTATATTTTATGGAACATGATGGAAAGATTTCGATTGATATGGTAAATGCAACCGATAAAATCATTCCATACTTCGTCGGACGAGTTATGCCGACATGGTTTTTAACCATCTTCATGTTATGTATTTTATCTGCGAGTATGTCCACATTAAGTGCTCAATTCCACACAATGGGAGCGGCAGCAGGTTCTGACATCTATGGTGTCTGCACAAAAAACTCTCCAGAAAAGAGAGACAAAATGACTACAATAATTCGCTTTGCCGTTCTGATTTCAATTTTGATAAGTTACCTTATTTGCCACAGTTTGGGAGAATCTAGCGACTCACCTATTATAGCAATTTCAACGTCGTTATTTATGGGTATCTGCGCATCGGCATTTTTACCGGCATACTTCTGTTCATTGTATTGGAAAAAAGCTACCAAAGAGGGTGCATACGCAAGTATGTGGGTTGGCGTAATCGTAACAATTCTACTTATAATTTTTGTGCATGCAAAAGAAGCTGCTGCTTTGGGAATTTGTCAGGCTTTGTTTGGAACAGACGTTATAATTAGCAATGGTATGCTGAAATTTGTAGATCCAATCGTTATTGCGTTCCCTCTTTCATGTATTACAATAGTTGTTGTAAGTCTTTTAACAAGGAAAAAAGACGAAAATCAAATTCAAAAATAATTATAACTTAACGTTATACAAAATAAAATCGGCATAGCGAGATATTCTCGTCTATGTCGATTTTTTACTTAGGACACCTCTATACCAAATCTCACATTAATCTATCCAATCCCCGTTCTCTTTTATCAATTCAATCAACTTATCAACTGCTTGTTCTTCCGGAATCAATTTTTCCACACAAGTCTGTCCTTTATACAAATTTACCATGCCTTTGGCAGAACCTACATAACCATAATCGGCATCAGCCATTTCACCCGGACCATTAACGATGCATCCCATAATACCTATTTTCAGATTTTTAAGATGTGATGTTTTCTCCTTTATTCGAGCTATTGTTGTTTGTAAATCAAATAACGTTCTGCCACAACTAGGACATGAGATATATTCTGTTTTAGAAATTCTAACTCTCGATCCTTGTAAAATACCAAAAGAAAGAGAGAGAACACTGGACGAATCCACATTAGGTGCATCAATCCATATTCCATCACCCAATCCGTCTATAAAAAATTGCCCAAAATCAGCCCCTGCCTTGATTTGCAAATCCTCAATTTCAGAATCATCATAACTGCGTTTTATGATAACCGGATTTTTTATTCCTCTACTTAATAATGCATGAAAAAATGCACGCTGCTCTGCCAAACCATTAATATGAGAAGTTTTCAATATCAATACAACGTCTTGAGCCAAATAAGGAACATAGTCATCTCTAAATTCAGAATATGACAATTCCAAAAATTTAACCAAAGAAGAATCCTCCTTTAATATATTCAACTCATTGCAATGGTAGATTTTATATTGCCCAACAGCACCATCATTAACAATATAATCAGGCTTAAAAATAGGATGTTCACAACATCGAGACATAATAACAACAGGCACATTTCCCCCTCCTATTCCTTCTATCGAAAGAGTTTCACGTCTTTCGTATATAAACGGATTTACACATTTTGAATCCTCGGCAACAATCTCATCATGACGATTTCTAGAAGAAATATAATCAACCAATTTCTTTGCAACCGGAATCTCACACTCTGGATCTTCACTTAAAGAAACACGAATAGTATCTCCCAAGCCATCAGCCAACAACGCGCCAATACCGATTGCAGATTTCACACGCCCATCTTCACCATCTCCCGCTTCTGTAACCCCCAAGTGTAAAGGATATGACATACCCTCATCATTCATACGAGCCACCAATAATCGAACTGTTTGTACCATAATAACCGTATTAGAAGCTTTTACAGAGATGACAACATTAGAGAAATCAACTTCCCTACAAATGCGTAAAAATTCTAAACAAGATTCGACCATACCATTAGGAGTATCCCCATATCTCGAAAGAATACGATCTGAAAGAGAACCATGATTTACTCCTATTCTTATAGCCGTACTATTCTCCTTACAAATTTCCAGCAAAGGGAGTAATTTAGCTCTGATCTTATCAATTTCTAACAAATACTCTTCATCCGAATATTCAAATCGTTTTAATGTATGCACCCTATCAACAAAATTTCCGGGGTTTATCCGAACCTTTTCTACATACAACGCAGCAACCTCGGCCGCTTTCGGATTGAAATGTATATCTGCCACCAATGGGACTTTAGCACCACGAGATCTCAATTGAGAGTGAATAACTTCTAAATTATTTGCCTCTTTCACACCTTGAGCCGTAAACCGAACCAATTCTCCTCCCGCTTGTTCGATTCGAATAGCTTGCTCTACGCTCGCACAAGTGTCGTTGGTATCAGTATTAGCCATAGATTGAACACGAATAGGATTTTCGCCTCCAATTTCAATGTTACCAACCTTAACTGCAATAGTTTTTCTACGTTGGTAATTAAATAAATTCGACGTATAGTTTTCCATTTCAGCCTTTAAGAAAAATATTACAAAAAAGTCGAGGCAGAACCAAAATTTTGTTTGGATTCAACCTCGACTTATTAATTCAAGATTATAAACTACTTAGTCTCGTTATTTTGTTTCTTCATAAGTAAATCGAAAGCCAACGGCGTTGCAACAAACCAAGAAGAATAAGTACCTACGATAACACCAATTAACATCGCAAAGATGAAGCCTCTAATAGTTTCTCCACCAAAGAAGAAGATGATAAGCAACACTACCAAAGTACTCATTGAAGTACTGAAGGTACGACTTAATGTTGAATTCAAAGAATCATTGATCAATTGTTTCTTATCACGATTTGGATACATTCCTGAGAACTCACGAATACGGTCAAAGATAACCACCTTATCATTGATAGAGTAACCGATTACCGTCAAGATCGCAGCAATAAATGATTGGTCAATCTCCATAGAGAATGGCATGACATTCTTCAAAATAGAGAACAATCCCATTATAATCAACGTATCATGAATCAAAGCAACAACAGCACCCAAACTAAATGCGATATTACGGAAACGAATCAAGATATAAAGACCAATTACAATCAAAGCAAAAATAACAGCCCATACAGCAGACGTTTTGATGTCATCAGCCATTGTCGGTCCCACTTTTTGAGAACTTTGTAAACCATAAGAAGTTGCATTGTCTGGAAGTTGAGACACACGCACACCATCCTGAATAGCATATTGATTTACAAACATATCGTATGTTACATCATCCGCCAACAATGATTTAACACCATTGTAAATACGATTTTGGATATCATCATCCAAAGATGGGTCATTTTCCATTATACGATAGTTAGTGGTAATACGCACTTTGTTACTTTCACCGATTGTGATAACAGAAACACCACTTTCACCAAAAGAATCTTCCAACATATCAGTCACCTCTGTAGTTGATACAGGGTTTTCAAATCTCACGATATAATTTCGACCACCACTGAAATCTACACCTTGTTTTAATCCTGTTGTAAACAAAGAAACAACACCAGCCAAAACAATTACACCGGAAATTGTAAAGAAGATCTTACGAGAACCGATGAAATCAATCTTAGTATTTTGGAACCAATTTTTGGTGATATTCGTAGTAAATGGAATATTATGATATTTATCAGACTTATTCAACAACCATTCAAATATCAAACGAGAGATAAAGATTGCGGTAAAGAAGGAACAAAGCACACCGATAATCAACGTTGTTGCAAAACCTTTAATCGGACCTGTTCCGAATACGAACAAGATGATACCGGTTAAAACGGTTGTAACATTAGAGTCAATAATAGCACTAAACGCATTTTGGTAACCATCACTCAACGCCTTTTTAATATTCTTTCCCGCACGTAATTCTTCACGAATACGCTCATAAATCAACACGTTAGCATCGACAGCCATACCCAAAGTCAAAACAATACCGGCAATACCCGGCAAAGTCAATACAGCTTTAAACGAAGCCAAAACACTGAATATAAAGAATACATTGCAACACAAAGCGATATCTGCGATTAATCCAGGAATCAAACCATAATAGAATATCATATAAGCCAACACCAAGATAAATGCCACAACGAAAGAGATTATACCTGCATTGATAGCCTCCTGACCCAAAGACGGACCAACAACATCCTCTTGAACGATATGAGCCGGAGCCGGCATTTTACCGGATTTCAATACGTTAGCTAAGTCTTTCGCCTCATCAACTGTAAAATTACCCGATATTTCAGATCTACCACCGGTAATTTCATCATTAACTCTTGGATAAGAATAAACATAACCATCCAACACAATTGCAACACACTTACCAATATTTTCTTTTGTCAAGCGAGCCCACATTTGCGCACCCTCTTGATTCATCTCCATACTAACAACCGAACGAGAACGTTGGTCAAAATCTGCACGAGCATCTGCAATTACAGATCCTGTCATTGGAGCTTTACCATCACGTCTTTTTGAATTAATAGCAATCAACTCAAAGAAATTTCCGGCTTCATCAATAGCCTTCACAGACCACTTCGGAGAAAGAGAAGATGGAATCAGACGTTTTTCTGCAGCCATGCGGAAATACTCTGCCACCTTAGCAGTATCCTTTACGTGTACATAACCAATCAATGGACCAGGACCAACACGACCGGATTGATAGTCCATATTCAATTGGATTTTTGCAAACAATGGATTTTCTTTTGCCCACTTTTCTGCATTTTCTTGAAGAATAGCTGTTGAATCTGCATCTACAGAAGCCAATAAACTATCAATTCCGGAAGCATTTGCTGATGCGCTATCATTCGTAACAACTTGAGCTGTTTCTGCTACAGCAGAATCCGCAGTATGAACTTTTTCCAAATCACGAACCATTGTGTTCATAGACATAATTGCCTCTTGGATTTCAGCAAATTCCATCGTCTCCCAGAACTCCAAATCTGCAGATCCTTGTAATAACTTACGAACACGTTCAGGCTCTTTCACACCTGGCATTTCAATTAAAATACGACCGGCAACCTCTAATTGTTGGATATTTGGTTGAACAACACCGAAACGGTCTATACGAGAACGCAATACATTGAATGAATTATCCACTGCACTTTGCACCTCTTCTTTTAAAACCTTTACCACCTCTGCATCTGTCGAAGTAGTTCCAATTTTCTCTTTTAATTCAAAAGTTGAAAAAACGGATGATAGATTTTGATCGGGATTAACCTCTTTGAAAGCCTCCGCAAACAAATCAACAAAATCTCTTTGATTAGTTAATTGTTTCTCTTTAGCTAACTTCATGGCATTTTTGAATGAATCCGATGTGCCATTTGCACCAGCCATTTTAGTCAAAATGTCGGAAACAGAGACTTCCATCACCACATTCATACCACCCTTTAAGTCCAAACCTAAATTCAACTCATTCTCTTTACACTCTTTTAATGTGTAACCCAACCACACTTTCTCTCCTGATAACGAATCGAGATACGCTTTGTACTCTTCCGTGTTTTCTCCGTACAACTCTTTTGCTTCATTTGAATAATACAGAGAAACCAAACTGAAAGAAAGGTAGAAAAGACATACCAACGCAAAAAGCACTGCTATGACCTTAACAAATCCTTTGTTCTGCATTTCTACAAATTTTATAAATTACTGTTAAATTTTTAAATTCACATTTATCGAACTGCAAATATAGTTTTTTTTATTTTAATATCATCAATTCATACCGACAAAATTTGGGGTTTTAAACTCTTTTCGATACATTTGTAAAAACATAATCGAATTGTTATGAGAAAAATTACTACTATATTCCTACTAATTCTCTTATCTTGTAGTCTGATGGGACAGAACAAAAAAGAGATAAAAGCATACGAAAATGCGGTTATACTTATCAATAATGGTAAGTACAAAGAGGCTATCCCGATTTTGCGAGAATTGATTAGAGAGAACAAAAATTTTGTGGATGCTTCTTGGACTCTCTCGGATCTTTATAAAAAAATGTGCAATGACGAGAAACGTATTTCTACGTTGCTCTACATTGCCAAACCATCGGTTCCTCGGTATAACAACACTTTAAATCGTCTTGCCACCGCCTATCATGAGACTTGCAACTATGAAATGGCGATTGAAACGTACAAGAAGATTCCTCAATCCGAAAGCACTTATTACAAACGTGCGGTAGAGGGCATAAAAAAATGTACAGAGGCTCTTGAACTTGTTGCCAATCCGGTCCCATTCAATTTTAAGAACATGGGAACGGCTATTAATTCTGAATTTGATGATTATTGGCCAAGTTTGACTGCTGACGAGAGTTACTTTTCAACCACTATCAAGTTAAACCAAAAACAAGGGGAATCTACAGTTGGAAAGGCTATCCATGAAGACATCTTTTTAAGTAAAAAGGTTAATAACGTTTGGACAAAAACCAAGAATGTTGGTGCAGCCATGAACTCTATAGGAAACGAAGGAGCTCAAAGTATCACTTTAGATAGCCGATATATGTTTTTTGTCGCTTGTGACCGGCAACAAGGACTAGGAGGTTGCGATATCTACTACTCAATTCGGGAAGGAGATTTCTGGTCTCCTGCCATAAATGCCGGAGCTCCTTTAAATACAAGACATTGGGAAACCTACCCCACATTGAGTCCGACCGGTGACGAACTCTACTTTGCTAGTAATCGTCCCGGAGGAAAGGGAAAATCGGATATATGGAAGTGCAAAGTAAAAATCCTTCCAAACGGAAAATTGGAGTTCTCTGAACCTACAAATCTTAGCGGAACAATCAATACTCCGGATGATGAACTTTCTCCTTTTATTCATGCCGACAATGAGACTCTCTATTTCTCATCAAAAGGGCGAAAAGGATTAGGTGGATACGATGTTTTTGTTACTTATAAAACAGGAAACGATTGGACTGAGCCTAAAAATATCGGCTACCCTATTAACACTTGTAAGGATGAAATCGGATTTGTCGTTAATGCAAATGGAGACAAGGCATATTACTCTTCTGATGGACAAGAGAAAAATGGTAGAGGAAGAGATATTTATGAATTAAAATTGGTTGATGGAAATTTAAAACCAAAGAAAAGTATGAAATACGCAACCGGTAAGATTGTTGATGCAACCACCAATCAACCGATTCAAGCAACCATTGACGTCTTCAGCACTCAAACCAACAAATTGGTTTTCCGCTCTGTATCAGACAAAAAGACCGGAGATTTCATCGCTTGTGTTCCAGAGAACGAAGAGTATGGTGTCAATGCTAGTAAAAAAGGATATATGTTCTATTCTGACCACTTTGAAGCTAAAGCAAAGATGAGCGATAAAATGACCTCCAAAGAGGGAAAAGTAGGATTAGATAATATTGCAGTGGGTAAAAAGATGACCTTAAACAATATTTTCTTTGATTTCGATAAAGCGACACTAAAAAAAGAGTCCTATTTCGAATTAAATCAAGTTGTAAAATTTATGAAAGAAAACCCTACTGTAAAAATTCAACTCTCTGGTCATACCGACTACAAAGGAAGTCATGAATACAACATGACTCTCTCCAACGATCGAGCAAAAGCTGCATACAACTATCTGATCCAAAAGGGCGTTCCTCAATCAAGAATGACCTATAAAGGATACGGAAAGACTCAACCTGTTGCTGACAATAATACAGATGCCGGACGGGCATTAAATCGAAGAACTGAAATTTTAATTACAGCAAAATAAAAGAAAAAATTTTACCCATTCGTTTTGGTTCTAAAACAACATTTTAAGACCAATCCGAATGGGTAATATTTTGACCTTTATAGTAAACTTTTATCGATTTGTTTCAACTCGATTTACAGAATTTACACCATGAATTTTAACTAGTGTCATACAAAGGTTATTGACATCTTCCACATCGTGAACATAAACCGTAATCTGTCCTTCAAAGATTCCATCATTTGTTTCAACATTAATTTTCGTTACATTCACAGCGTGTTCCTCTGTAATTACCTTTACAATTTCACTTAAAATCCCCATCCTATCAGTTCCTTTAATCTCTATTGTAGCAGGGAAAGAAAGAATTTTATGTGTTTCCCAAACTGCCGAGATAATGCGTTCTCCATAATTAGACTTCAACTTCATAGCCACAGGACACTGACGTTTATGTACAACCAACATCCCATCCTCCTCCATAAAACCTAAAACATCATCACCGGGAATTGGAAAACAACAATCTGCGATACGATAAGTAACACCGGAATTATCTTCAGTCAACGTAAGAGTTTTCTTCGAATCTGCTTTTTTATTGGAGAAGAATGGCAACGTAGAATCAGACTTACCAAAAGTTAATTTCCAATATTTCATCAACTTATTTTGACGACCTTTAAATACAGTAGAAGACAACTCGTCCAAATTAAAAATTTGTTTACCAATTTTATAGAATAGCTCTTCCTTTTTTGTTTCATGGAAATAATCCATGATTTTAAACAAGTTATCAGGAGATAACGTTTGTCCATGTTGCTCCAAAAATACTTCCAAATCACGTTCTCCCTTTTTCATAAAGGACTTATACTCCTTCTTAAATAGAGAACGGATCTTAGATTTAGCCTTCGCAGTAGTTACATAATTAATCCATTCCGGCGCTGGTTTTTGTTTTTTGGATGTTAAAACCTCCACCTGGTCGCCACTTTTTAAGACATAACTCAAAGGAACCAAGTTATGATTTACTTTAGCACCAATACATTGCATTCCCATATCAGTATGCAAAGAGAAAGCAAAATCCAAAGCAGTAGCACCTTGTGGCAAGGTTTTAATATCTCCATTAAGAGTAAAGACAAATATTTCGGATGCAAAAAGATTCAGCTTAAAGGTATCAAGAAAATCAATTGCATTAGGCTCCGGATTTTCTAACAATTCTTTAATAGTCTGCAACCATTTTTCTAATTCTGAATCGTCCTTTTCTCCCGTTTTATACTTCCAATGGGCAGCAAATCCTTTCTCGGCAATATCATCCATTCGACGGCTACGAATTTGCACCTCAATCCACTGACCCAAAGGACCCATAACTGTTACGTGCAATGCCTCATACCCATTCGCCTTCGGAGTATTTACCCAATCTCGAATCCTTTCCGGATGTGGTTTATATATATCCGTAATTGCAGAATAGATTGACCAGCATGCTTTTTTCTCATCACTATCTTTCGAATCAAAAATTATTCTTAACGCAAGAATATCATAAACCTCTTCAACCGGAATATTTTTTGATTGCATTTTACGCCAAATAGAGTAAATAGACTTTACCCTTGCTAAGATTTCAAACTCAAACCCTAAACCCTCCAATTTATGCTTAATTGGCTCTGCAAACATCGAGAATAGAGAGTCTCGCTCATTCTTAGACTGTTCCAAATAAGATGAAAGTTCAGCATATTTATCCGGATGTTCGTATTTAAAGCTCAAATCTTCCAACTCCGTTTTGATTGCATAAAACCCTAAACGATTGGCAAGAGGTGCATAAATGTACTGCGTTTCTCCTGCAATTTTATACTGTTTTGCAGGAGGCATCGAAGCTAACGTCCTCATATTATGCAAACGGTCAGCCATTTTAATCAATACAACCCGAATATCCTCTGACATAGTAAGGAGAAGCTTTCTAAAATTCTCAGCTTGCGCCGAAGCCTTTTCGCCAAATACACCACCGGAAATCTTGGTTAACCCATCCACGATGGAAGCAATTTTCTCACCAAATAAGTTCTTTATGTCCTCTACTGTATATTCAGTATCCTCAACAACATCGTGCAACAAAGAGGAGCAAATAGATGTTGAACCCAAACCAATCTCTCCTGCAACGATTCTAGCAACTGCAATCGGGTGCAAAATATAAGGCTCACCAGAACGACGCCGAACACCTTGGTGTGCTTTACAAGCAAAACGAAAAGCCTTCTCAATTATGTCCACCTTTCGGCGATGATTAGACGACAAATAATCATTTACCAACGCTTGATACTCACGTTCTATCAATTGTTGTTCCTCTTCTGTATGCTGACGCAATTCATCCATATTCAAATACTATACTATTCTACAAAACTATAAAAAGGGGAATACAAAACCCCTATAAACTTCAAAGAGGTTGCGTAAAACAAATACTTTCACACAACCTCTTTAGTCGATATATTTAAATTAGAAATTAACTCTAACCAAATTACCTTTAACCTTTGCCCATGGTGTTCCCTCTTTATCCAAATAGACATCACAACCATTGCGACGAGAGAATGCTAAACCATCTGCACCAAATTCAGAAATAAAATCGTACTCACACTCAATGATAAAACTACCAAATTTATCAATCAAGCCATATTTATCATTTTGCTTTACACGAGCAACACCACCTTGAAAATCTTTAGCCTCATCATAAATAAAATCAGTAATTTCTTTTCCTGACTTATCTATGTAACCATATTTCACTTTACCGCCTTCTTTTTTAGCAACTGCTGCCAAGCCTTCGCTAAACCAAGAAACATTATCATAAACAAAAGGAATTGCCTCATTTCCACTTGGATCAATAAATCCATACTTATAGAATTCATTTTGAACAGCCGCCAATCCTTCATTAAATGATTTTGCATCATAATAAATGATATCACTCATTTTATTACCTTGCTTATCAATAAAGAAGAATTCATCCTCACCTGTTTTTACTACTGCATAACCATAATTAAAATTACTTGCTGCAATATATTTCATAGGAATGACTTCATCTCCCTCGATACTAACAAATCCATACTTCCCGGCTTTACCCACACGAGCTCGATCCTCTCTAAAATCAGTTGCATAGTCATACTTTGCCTTAACAACCATATCTCCTGATTTATTTATGTATCCGTATTTATTTTTCTTCAAAACACGAGTAGGAACCGGCCATTTTTTGGCCATCTCTTGTTTTGCTTTATCTGAACAAACACCATATGGATAATCATAGATAAATTGTTGATAAGCCTCTTTGGTATTTTTAGCTTGAACAGCTTGAAATTTCTTTAATATTTCAGCATCTTTAACCTTTTGCTCCTCAGCATCCTTTGCACGACGCTCGATTGCAACTCTCTTCAATTCCGCCTTTCTACGAGCATTTTCAGCCTCTAATCTACTCTTTTCTGCAGCTGCTTCACGTTGCGCCTCCATCTCTTCTGCTCTCTTTTGAGAGATAATTTGCAACTCTTTTGTTACCTCATCCAAAATGGTTGTCATCTCTTCATATCCGTCATCTTTAATAGGATTGAAAGAGAAATACTTTTGACATGCTTGTTGAGTTTTTAAATACTCTTGCTGACTATTGTAAATTTTTGCCTTTAGATAAGACAAACGAGGATTTGTTTTATTTAATTTCTTTTCTGCTGATTCAACAAATTTCAACGCATTTGCCATTTTCCCTGACATCAATGCATCAAGTGCTTTGAAATAATCATCTTGAGCTGATTTTTCAGTAGCAGAAAGAGCGACTGTTGTTTGAGACATCATTGGCATCGTTGAAAACAACGCAACACCACTTGCCATCAAAAAAGTAACTACTATTTTTTTCATGAAGTTATATATTAAATTTATTTTTTACTAAATTATTCATCTTGACAAACACGGAAACCAATTCGGTCACTTTTGTATTTTGTTGGGAATTTTTCGCTCTCAGAAATAACGCTATTTACAGCATCGTCAGCCCAAGAACCACCTTTTACAAAACGACTCACCTTGTCATATTGGTCAACTACCCACTCACTCAAATTACCGGTCATATCGTACAATCCTAACTCATTTGGTGATTTTTCTCCAACAACATGAGATGATTCTGATGAGTTGTATGCACACCATGCAACTTCGTCAAGATTATTACTTCCACTATATTGTGTATTTCTAGATTTGCTACCTCCCTTCGCTGCAAACTCCCACTCTTCTGCACGAGGCAAGCGATACTTCATACCTGTTTGTTTATTTAACTCTGTTATAAATGCTTGAGCATCTTCCCAAGATACATTTTCAACAGGCAATCCGCGTCCTTTAAACTTAGATGGATTATTACGCATCACACGTCTCCATTGGCTTTGAGTAATCTCCATTTTTCCCATATAGAAAGATTTGATTCCATTCGCGCCTTCTACATAAACCAATTCCAAATCTCCAACGTTGCGAATCATCTTCTTCTCTAAATATTTTTGAACCTTTTGTAATCTCTCCTTCGGATAATTCAACTCTGGAGTAGCATCTGCAACTTGTTGATAATAAACACGTGCACCTTCCCAATTTTTTTGTTCATACAACTTTTCAGCCTCATTCAATAATGACATCCACAACTCACATGGAATAACTGTCGAATTCCAAAAATTAACTGAGTTTTGACTGATTGTTGGGGGTGTTGTTCTGTTATCAAAATATGCAGCACGAGCTTTTACAGAATCTTTCGCTGCCAATAATGTTGCAGCTTTTGTACGTCTATCTAATTCGTCTGTAATATATGTATATTCTGAATCATCCCAAGTGAAATCTGCCACAACGTTTACAACATCAATACGTGTTGCCATATCAAATAGGCGTCTCACACGAAAAGAAAATCCTTTCTCTGTGTTACTTAGCTTTCCACTTGCCATACGAGCCGCTTTGAATGTCTCTTCTAAAGCTGCATCAGCAATAACCACACCAGGTTTTGCCTTATCTTGTTTTCCTAATACAACGTTTGTAAAATCGTCTTTCCATGATAAATTGATAGGGATTTCAGGAGAAATAGATGATCCTGCCTTCTCAATCAAATCCAATGTCAAACTAGTTGTCGCAGAGGCAATATAAGCTTTACTTTGCTCAGAATAGAACATTAAAGTATATTTATAAACTGCCTTTTTAGGAGTAATCAAATCATAGCACATCTTCAAATCTGCATAATCTGCAAACTGCACATACTTTTTACTTTTTTTACTTACAGTATAACCTTGATTGCGGGTCCAAGTCATATTTGCTACACAGACCGGCTCTCCCATAACAATTTTATACTTGTAATCCACCTTGTACTCATCTAACAAATAATTATTTTTGCCAGAAGCATACTTTGCATTTCCCGTAAACGAGCCGGGAAATTCTCCCTTAATTGCTTGCCCCCATACTGCAGCCGCTGCAAAAATAAGAGCGAACATTGTAAAACAAATTTTTTTCATGAATGTTTATAATTTTCAATTTAATTTCTTTAACTTCCAAATTATCCACGCAAAACTAATAAATTTTATATAAAAAAGAAAGAATAAACCTGAACATTTTTTTTAGATGAGTTCTATAAATTAGGTTGAAATGATTTTTAAAGGCATTTTGTTTTGTTTGGTTCGATTTATTAAGTAACAATTCTAGCTTCGTAATTAAATGAATAGAAGCAAGATAAATAAAATAAATTCAAAGCTATCCGAAATAATCTGATAATTTATTTTTTTAATCTTAATTAATGAATATTACCTTTGACCTAAAAAAAACAAATAAAGCAACATACTCTACAGCAAACCGACTTCAAAAAAAAAAAATCATTTAATTCAACTCTTATAAAAATCAAAACAATTCGAAAATTGTTAATAAGTTTTTGACTAAATTATGGTAATTTCACATAGATTAAAATACATTTGTGATAAGTTAATCTAAAAACATGTATGGAAACCGAAAGTTCTCATAATAAAAAGCGGCAAATTCAACTGATAAAAAAGTTCGAAGCTGCACTTCAATCAGGGAAACTCCCTTTTTTTGAAGAGGAGGACTTATGTTTAATTTGTGACCATTACCTAACAAAAGAAGATTTTAACGGAGCTGATTATGTTATTAATTTGGGGCTTAAAATCTACCCTAACTCATCTGAGTTACTAGTATGTAAAGTTAAGTATTTAATAGCTAACAAGAATTTCAAAGAAGCACAACAAATTATAGATAAAGAGATTTCGTTCCCTGACGATGAGCAAGAAATCGGACTTTTAAAAGCTCGTATTTTATATGAGCTAGGTAAAAAAGATGAAGCATTTGATATTTTTCGATATCTAATCGAAAATGAAAAAGAGAATAAAGATGAGATTTATTGCGATATTGCCTATATCTTTTCTGAAATGCGAATTTTCAGTACTGCAATCTCTTTTTTAAAAAAATCATTGTCTATTAAACATGAAAATATAGAGGCTCTGTTTGAATTGGCTTTTTGTTACCAGCAAACCGGGGATTTTGAAAAAGCGGAAGAGGCTTATGAATCTATCTTGGATATAAATCCTTATTCTAATAAAACATGGTTTGCTTTAGGTGCTCTTCATTTTCAAAATGAGAATTTTAAAAATGCGGCAGAAGCTTATGATTACGCATATATAATCAACCCTAAAGATTATGAATCTCTTCTGCAGAAGGCAAACAGCCTCTACTTCAACGATCAAAGCAAAGAGGCCATTGATGCTTATGAGGAATACTTGGACGTGTCAAATCCTACATCTCACGTTTTAATCTGTCTTGGGGAATGTTTTGAAAAGATTGAAAATTATGACGCTGCTATCGGTGCATATAAACGTGCCTTAGAGATCACTCCGCAGAGTGATATCGCATGGGCAAATATGGCAATCTCATACCTGGAATTAGAGGAATATGGATTGGCCAAAGAATGTATCACAACCGCAATTGAAATCGATGATTCTAAGTTTGATTATTGGGTCTATCTGGCAGAAATTTACATTGCTTTGAACGACTCCGGAAGTGCTTTATATTGTTACAATAAATCGTTAAATCTTAATCCAAATTTTCCGGAAACGATTTTATCTATCGGAAGTATTTATTTTGATTCCGGCAATTTTGAAGATGCCCTACATTATTATCTTACCGCTTTTGATTTATCTCCAGAAACCGAAAATTTAGCTCTTTACATATCCTTAACTTACTATAAATTAGGCGATGTAAAAAATGCAAAATCTTATTTTTCTATTGCATTATTTGCTACTCCGGAAGCAAAGGTTCTCTTTAAAGAGATCTGTCCGGAAGCCATAAATGACCCTGACTTCAGTGAACTCATTGATTGATTTTTTTATTATTTCTCAAAGAAAATGCTTGGATTAAGCAACAAGTTCTTACCTTTGCGACATGAAAAAAATTAATTATACTCTATTGCTTATTATTGGGACTCTTTTTTGTTGCTGTAAAAAAGAGTATTTTGACTACGCATACTTAGTCACTAATAAAACAGATATTGACTCGCTATTCATCTCTTGTACCATTGTCAATACGAATGAAAATATTAATGGTAGCGCTGTTATTGCTCCCAATGATACATTATCTTTGACCAAACGATTTGGGGTCGCAGGGAAGGAAATTTGGGATATAGAAACAAGTGTCGAACTATACAAAATCAAAAATTTAATTGCATACAATAAAGATTCGACCCTAAAATCATTAAATCTTTGCTACAAAGATAAATACTGGGAGGGTCCGATAAATATTAATAACGAGGGAGTCTATTTTCTAAATATAACAGACGAAAAAATGGCTCTTGAGGTTCAAGATTCATTTCTATATCGAATTAAAAACGAGTTGGATGACCCAATAAAAGTCACTCTAAAGCTGGTTCGAAACAAAGAAACAAACAATTTCAGACAAGATACAATTATTCAACCTCAAGAATCGGTACGAATGGGATATACAAGCATCTACAACTATCGCTTCCCCAAAAAAGACTCGTTACTATACAAGGAGCAAAAGATAAGTGGAATCCATCAACTCGTTATTAATTACAACGGGAAGGATGAAATAATTGAACCTAGAAAAAAACTCTCTCTCTTTATTATTGATACAGATTCTTGCGAACTGATTGTCCGTAAAAATTTGTTCGAATAAGAAGTCGTTTAAATTTTATTTTGCGCTTTTTTTGAGAGTTATTTATGATTTGAGGTAACTTCTATAAATTACGGTATTTGTTTCTAAATGTAACAAATCCTATTTTCGGATAATTTTGAACTTATTTGCATTATCTTGCTTATATTTACTTAGTTACAATACTTACATCGTTCCCTTTGGCTATAAACAATATAACTCAAATACTCTTCAAAATCATCTTAACCTAATTTATAGAACTTACCTTGAATTTATATATAATTTTTTAATATATTTTTAAAACAGTTTCTACAGTAAACCATATTTTCGATAATAACGTTATTCATTGCAAAAGGAATTGATTATGAAACAATACGGATTAATAGGAAAGACTCTCGGACACTCTTTTTCAAAAAGGTTTTTTACTGAGAAGTTTCAAAATGAAACAATAGAAGCTCAATACGACTTATTTGAGCTTCCAGAAATCTCTCAATTCCCTTGTCTAATTCAACAACACACTTTTTATGGATTAAACGTAACCATTCCATACAAAGAGACTGTGATACAATACTTGGACGAATTAGATCATATTGCAAAAGAAATTGGGGCTGTCAACACTATCAAATTTCAACGCAAGAATGGAAGGACATCCCTCAAAGGATACAACACAGATATTATAGGATTTACCAATTCTATAACCCCTCATTTGCAAAAAGTACACGATAAAGCATTAATTCTAGGAACCGGAGGTGCATCCAAGGCAATTGCCTTTGCTCTGGAAAAACTTGGTATCGAATACACCTTTGTATCCAGAAATAAACAAGAAGGAATCCTAACCTACCATGAATTAACAGAAGAAATTATACATCAGAATAAACTAATTATCAATTGTACTCCAATTGGAACTTTTCCTAATTGCGATATTGCTCCAAGTATTCCCTACAAACATATCACCAAAGAACATTTTTTATACGATTTAATCTACAATCCTGCAAAGACACTATTTTGTCAGATGGGAGAAGATAAGGGAGCAATAACACTCAACGGATTAGAAATGCTACATGGTCAAGCCATTGCATCATGGACCATCTGGAATCAATAATTACATATGGCAACTTCTATAAATTACGATTTATGTTTTATACTTAGTAATCTTATTTCGGATGCTTTTGAATTCATTTTATTTATCTTGCTTCTATTCATTCAGTTACGATGCTCGCATCGCTCCTTTATTAATAGAAACAACCTAAACAAAATGCTCTTCAAAATCATCTCGACCTAATTTATAGAACTTACCATATAAGAAATCGTATAGCATCTTCTATGAATTACGGTAAAGGGAATTTAAGGAGAGGGATTTAAATCACATTTCGCTTACATTGAATTATCAACGAATATCTATAATGCAACGAAAGCTCCCGAATCACTCCGAAAGCTTCCCTTGCAAATCAAAAAAACATATTAATTATGAAACAAAGTATTATAAAAATAAAAGAATGAAAAAATATCGTTTTAACTATCTAAAATTAACAAAATCTATTATCCCCCACACTTAGAAAATCCACAATTGGTACAAATCAAACAACCTTCCTGGTAACGAATTGTCTTTTGACCGCACTTTTCACAAGTTAATCCTTTGGCTACCGTCCCGTTAGGAATATATTTCTTCAACGCACGTTCAACACCATTTTTCCAGTTATTGATTGTTTCACTATTCAATTGCAAGTCTGAAACCAACTTTGTCACTTGATCCAACGGCATTCCATAACGCAACACTCCCGAAATCAACTTTGCATAATTCCAATATTCCGGATCAAACTTATACGAAAGTCCCTCGATTGTTGTCTTATACCCTCTTCTATTAGAGTATTGAAAATCATATCGACTCTTTCCTGTCTCTTCATCAATATTACGTATTATCTTACCTTTTTCTACCGTTTTAGGAATCAACAAACCATCCTCATCATCAGCTAAACCTGTAAAAATTTCGTATGGACGACCATTCAATAATCCTACAAACGCAATCCATTTTTCTTTATTATTTTGAAAACGAACAACATCAGCATCCAACTCTTTAGGGCGTTCAATCACTTGAAAAGCAAGTTCTTCTTTAGGTTTGGAAGTAGATTTTGCAGAAACCAACACCCCGGATCGAGACCCATCACGATAAACAGTCACCCCCTTACAGCCGCAACGCCATGCCTCTGCATACAACTCTCCGATTAACGTCTCGGAAGTATCTTCCGGCACATTGATTGTTACACTAATAGAGTGATCCACCCATTTTTGAATACGCCCTTGCATTCGCACTTTCTCCATCCAATCAACATCCTGAGCCGTAGCCTTATAATAAGGAGATTTCAGAACCAACTTATCCAACTCGTCTTGCGTATATTTTTTATCAACATCATATCCATTCACCTTCATCCATGTTAAGAATTTATGATGGAATACGATGTATTCTTCAAACGAATCACCCATCTCGTCAACATAATCAACATGAACATCAGCATCATTCGGATTTACCTTTCGACGACGCTTATAAACAGGCATAAATACCGGTTCGATACCGGAAGTTGTCTGAGTCATCAAACTAGTTGTACCGGTTGGAGCAATTGTCAAACATGCGATATTTCGTCTTCCGTACGTTACCATATCATCATACAAAGAAGAATCCACCTCTTTCAATCTCAATATAAATGGATTTTTAGCCTCCCTTTTTGCATTAAAAATTTCAAAAGCACCACGCTCTTTAGCCATAAAGACAGAAGAACGATAAGCCTCAACAGCCAAAGTCTTATGAACTTGCTCAGAAAAATAGATTGCTTCAGGAGTTCCATAAGTCAATCCAACAGCCGCCAACATATCACCTTCCGCAGTCGTTCCAACTCCTGTCCTTCGCCCCTTTGCACTCTTCTCCTTGATTTTACGCCACAAATCCAATTCTGTTTTCTTGATCTCATCATCCTCTGGATCCGTTTCAATTTTAGCCAAAATCTTATCAATCATCTCCAACTCCAAATCGATGATGTCATCCATAATTCGTTGCGCCTTTCTCACATGCTCACGGAACAACGGATAATCAAATTCAGCTTCACGAGTAAAAGGATTTTTCACATAAGAATATAGATTGATAGCTAACAACCGACAACTATCATATGGACACAACGGAATCTCACCACAAGGATTGGTTGAAACCGTTCTAAAGCCCAAATCGGCATAACAATCAGGAACTGACTCACTCAAAATTGTATCCCAAAACAAAACTCCCGGCTCTGCTGATTTCCATGCATTATGGACTATTTTTCGCCATAAAACAGAGGCCGAGACCTCTTTTCTTACAATAGGATTTTCTGCATCAATAGGATATTGTTGAACATAAGGCTTATCATCTAACGCAGCCTTCATAAATTCATCGTCAATTTTTACAGAAACATTCGCCCCCGTCACCTTTCCTTCCACCATTTTAGCATCTATAAACGATTCTGAATCCGGGTGCTTAATGGAAACACTTAACATCAATGCACCACGACGACCATCCTGAGCTACCTCTCTTGTCGAATTCGAATACCTCTCCATAAACGGAACCAATCCGGTAGAAGTCAATGCAGAATTTTTTACCGGAGAACCTTTAGGACGAATCTGAGACAAATCATGCCCCACTCCTCCCCTACGTTTCATCAATTGAACTTGTTCCTCATCCAATTTGATAATTGCACCATAAGAATCAGCATTCCCATCGACTCCAATCACAAAGCAATTTGAGAGCGATGCCACTTGAAACTTATTTCCAATCCCGGACATCGGGCTTCCTTGAGGAACAATATAAGTAAAATTCTTAAACAAATCGAACAATTCCTGCGCAGACATTGGATTCTCATACTTCGCTTCAATGCGAGCAACCTCATTTGCCAAACGCCAATGCATATCATCCGGAGTTTTTTCATAAATATTACCAAAAGAATCTTTAAGAGCATATTTATTAACCCAAACACGAGCAGCTAACTCATCTCCTTTAAAATATTCTAAGGAAGCCTCATATGCTTCTTCATGCGTATATACATTGATTTTCTGTTCCATTTACTACTTTAAATTTTACTAAAGAAACTATCAAATTATTTTGGATGCAAGTTTATAACACTTTTAATAAAGTTCAAATTTTTTTAAGAAATAGTTATTAACAATTAATAAAAGTTTTCCGTTTAAAATACTCATTTAATTAATTATCAAAATATTAACTTTTAAAAGTTTTAGAAAAGTTTTCCAAAACAGAAAACTTTAATATAAAATTTCAATAAAATATATCCCAAATTAGAAAGCTTCAAAGCAACAAAAACAAATGTAAGTTTCCTCAATAATCAAACAATAACCTTTTATTTCTGCGACAGAGTTACCTATAATGACTATTTTTTTCTAAAAAAATATTGATCGAATGTTCTAAATCGGGAAATTTTAGAGTTTAAAATCAAACTCGGGTGAAACAGATTGAATACGCAATTAAAAAAAAAGCATATCCGTTTATAATCGTATAAACATAACCAATCGACTTTATTCAAGAATAGCAAAAAAATTAATTATCAAAAAAACATTGATTATGAAAGATATTTTCTTATTTTTGTGAAATTTTAGATGTAAAAAAGACGAAAAATAAAGAAAAAAAAATGATGAATGTAGTAACAAAGACGATCGCATTGCCTGATGGAAGAACCATTACGATCGAAACCGGGAAATTAGCAAAACAGGCTGACGGTTCAGTAGTAGTACGTATGGGCAATACAATGTTGTTGGCTACAGTATGTTCAGCAAAGGACGCAGTTCCGGGAACAGACTTTATGCCATTAACAGTTGAGTACAAAGAGAAGTTTGGCGCATACGGACGATATCCAGGTGGCTTTACTAAAAGGGAAGGAAAAGCTTCCGATTATGAAATTTTGACGGCTCGTTTGATTGACCGTGCTTTAAGACCGTTATTCCCGGATGATTTCCATGCGGAAACATTTGTTACGGTAAATATGATTTCTGCAGATGGTATTGATCAACCTGATGCTTTAGCAGGATTGGCTGCATCGGCTGCCTTGGCTGTATCAGACATACCTTTCAATGGTCCAATCTCGGAAGTTCGCGTTGCTCGCATCAATGGGGAGTTTGTTATCAACCCTACATTTGAGCAATTGGAGAAAGCCGACATGGATTTGATGGTAGGAGCTACATACGAGAACATCATGATGGTGGAGGGTGAAATGGACGAAGTTTCTGAACAAGATCTATTGAATGCCCTAAAAGCAGCTCACGAAGCAATCAAACCTCATTGTATCGCTCAAAAAGAGTTGATGGAAGAGGTTGGAAAAACTGTTAAAAAGGCTTATTGTCACGAAGAAAATGACGAAGAGTTAGAGAAAGATATTTGGGCAAAATGCTACGATAAAGCTTACGCATTGGCTACTTCTGCCAACACAGACAAACATGACCGCTCTGAAAAATTTGAGGCTGTAAAAGAGGAATACATTGCATCTTTGAATTTGACAGAAGAGGAATTGGCAGAAAAAGTGGCTTTAATCGACCGCTACTATCACGCTGTTGAGAAAGAGGCTATGCGTCGCTCTATCTTAGACGAAGGGAAACGTTTGGATGGTCGTTCTACCACAGAGATTCGCCCTATTTGGTGCGAAGTTGGTTATCTACCCGGCCCTCACGGTTCAGCCATCTTTACTCGCGGTGAGACTCAATCTTTAACAACTTGTACATTAGGTACAAAACAAGACGAAAAATTGATTGATGAGGTTCTTGTTCATGCAAAAGAGCGTTTCTTGTTACACTACAACTTCCCTCCATTCTCTACGGGAGAAGCGAAAGCTCAAAGAGGAGTTGGTCGTCGTGAAATTGGACACGGACACTTGGCTTTGCGTGCATTGAAGAGAATGATTCCGTCTGACTACCCATATTGTGTGAGAGTTGTATCAGATATTATGGAATCCAATGGTTCATCTTCAATGGCAACAGTCTGTGCAGGAACACTTGCCATGATGGATGCCGGAGTTAAGATTAAAAAGCCTGTTTCCGGTATTGCCATGGGATTGATTACTGATAAAGGTAATGTAAAATACTCTGTTCTTTCTGATATTTTGGGTGATGAAGACCACTTAGGAGATATGGACTTCAAGGTTACCGGAACAAAAGATGGTATCACTGCAACTCAGATGGATATCAAAGTGGATGGTTTATCATACGAAATCTTAGAGAAAGCCTTGAATCAAGCCAAAGAGGGTCGTTTACATATCCTAAACAAGATAACAGAGACAATTGCTGAGCCTCGTGAAGATTTGAAACCTCATGCACCACGCATCGTAGCATTTGATGTTCCTAAAGATATGATTGGAGCAATCATTGGTCCTGGTGGAAAAATCATTCAAGAGATTCAAGAGAAATCGGGAGCAACCATTTCTATTGAAGAAATTGATGGCAAGGGTCGAGTAGAGATAGCAGCCACCAACAAAGAGTCTTTGGACATGGCAGTTTCTCGCGTAAAAGCAATTGTAGCCGTACCGGAAGTTGGGGAAGTTTATGATGCAAAAGTAAAATCCATCATGCCATACGGAGCATTTGTTGAGTTTATGCCTGGCAAAGAGGGATTATTACACATCTCTGAAATTGCATGGAAACGCATCGAAAAGATGGAAGATACCGGCATGAAAGAGGGTGATACCGTAACTGTTAAGTTATTGGACATCGATGCTAAAA
>JAEIGA010002097.1_pt1 | contig 31816 bp, 52 predicted proteins | sample 9270691 | NCBI WGS metagenome assembly JAEIGA01 (sample SAMN17057246, study PRJNA624740) | gut metagenome | biome: biome; isolation source: fecal sample | host: Bos grunniens | place: China: Xizang | collected 2019
ATCTTTTATCCCTCCGATGATTTTGCGAGGTGGGTCATGCGCATCTCCGAGGCGATGGAGACCACCATCACCACCGCGCTATCACGGGGCATCATCGACGAGAAGCTGCACGCGGGTCCCATCGCGTGCGTGCGCGAGCTCGCGTCCCGCGCCGACATGCTCTCCGAGAATGACAACGTGACTCTGCCGACGATGCTCAAGTACCTGCAATCCATGGGCATCGTGGACGTGCCGGCACCGAAGCGGCAAGCGAAGCAGAAGGAAGAGCCGGAGAAGCCCCAGAGCAGGCTCGACGCCGCACGCGGCACGCGATACCGTCTGGCGGCTGGGTGATGGCGAAGGTATACGGCCACGACGAGCCGCGCATCTACACGCCGCCTTTGCGCGAGTTGACGCCCGACACGACGCTGGGGTACGACGTCGCAGACTTCGCCCGTGACGTGCTCGGGTTCAGGCTCTACCCGTGGCAGAAGTGGCTCCTCGTCCACGCCCTCGAGATTGTTGGTGACCTCGACTCGGGCGAGTGGAGGTTCCGCTTCCGCACCGTCGTTGTCGAGATCGGGCGGCAGAACGGCAAGACCACGGTCGGCACCGTGCTGGCGCTGTTTTTCCTCTACATGCTCGGCGTGGCGCTCATCATCGGAACCGCGCAGGACTTGGAGCAGGCCGAGGACACCTGGAGCGCCGTCGTTGACATGGCGCAGGCCGACCCCGACCTCGCCGAAGAGATAGAGCACGTGTGGATGACGAACGGCGCCAAGCGTCTCCAGCTCACCAACAACCGGCAGTATCGCGTCAAGGCGACCACGCGCAAGGCAGGCCGCGGCAAGAGCGCGGACCTCATCCTCATGGACGAGCTGCGCGAGCACCGCGACTGGGAGGCGTGGGGGGCGCTGACGAAGACCACGATCGCGCGGGACAACGCCCTCGTCTGGTGCATGAGCAACGCTGGAGACGGCAGCTCGGTCGTTCTTCGGCACCTGCGCGTTCAGGCGCACGGCGCCCTCGGTGACCCCGACGGAGTTGCCCGCGCACTCAAGGCTTCGCTCCCAGAGGAAGCCGACGATGACCAGTCGCTCGGCTGGTTCGAGTGGTCGGCGCCAGTCGACGCGGACCCGTCGCTCCCAGAGACGTGGGCGTACTCCAACCCGTCTATGGGCTACGGCATCCCCGAGCGCAACATCCGCTCGGCGTTCACGACAGACCCGCCCGACGTCTTCAAGACCGAGTGCCTGTGCCAGTGGGTCGAGGCGGTGGACCAGCCGCCATTCCCAGACGGCGCGTGGAACGGCGGCGTGGACGTCGACTCGTCCATCCCCGACGAGGTGCCGTTCTCGGTCGGCATCGACGTGAGCGCCGACCGAGACATGACCTCAATCGCAGTTTGTGGCCGTCGCGCAGACGGCCTTCTTCATGCCGAGCTGATCGCGTACCGACCTGGAATCGCGTGGACGGTGGAGTTCTTCCGCAACGTAGTCGGCGCACGCGGGTGGCCGCAGCCCATCCGCGTCGCGTTGCAGGGGCGCGGCGCACCCGTCTCCGCGATGTCCGAGCTTCTCGCCGCAATCGACGGCGTGGAGGTGGTGGAGGTCATCGGGCGCGACCTCGGCGCGTACTCTGGGCGGCTCTGGGACGCGGTTGCCGCGTCCGCGGAGGATACCAGCAGCGACGCGACGCGCGTCATGCACCGACCGCAGCCAGCGCTCGACCTCGCGGCGAACATCGCCGTCATGCGACCAGTGGGAGACGGCGCGTGGGCGTGGGACAGGGCGAAGAGCCGAGAGGACATATCGCCGCTCGTTGCCGTGACGATGGCGCACGGGCTGGAGACAGCCGTGCCGCACGAGCGACCGAAGGAGCGCAAGCCCACAGCCTACGCCGCACACGGCGTGAGGACAGTGTAAGGAGCACAACATGGGTATTCTCGACCGTCTCCGCGAGGCGTTCGCGCCGACGCGCTACGTCGTTCGCGGAATCGGGCCAGTGGTGAGCATCGCGGACATGAGCATCGCGCAGCTCTACCGCACGCAGCCGAACCTCCGTGCCGTCGTGACCTATCTCGCCGACAACGCTTCGCAGGTGCCGTGGAAGGTCTACGACCGCGTGAGCGACACCGACCGCGTGCGCGTGCTGGACAGCCCCGCGGCGCTCATCATCCGTCATCCAAACCCAGACATGACGGAATTTGAATTGAAGCAGCGAATATTCACGGATTTGTATCTATACGACCGCCACCTGTCAATCATCGCCCCAGACAGCGAGAGCGAGAGCGGGTGGCAGCTTAGGCCAGTGCCGGCAACGTGGCTCGACGGCTACGAGGGCGCGTCTCCGTTCGCGCCAGAGGCCGTGTACCTGCGCACTAACTCTGGTCGGCGCGTCCGCATCGAGTCCGACAGGTTCATCCTCTTCCACGGCTACGACCCGACCGACGTGGCTGGGCAGATGTCACCCGTCGAGGCTCTGGCAGACGTGCTCCACGAGCAGGTTGAGTCCAACTCCTACCGCAGGCAGATGTGGAGGGGCGGCGGCAGGTTCAACGCCTACATCCGCAGGCCCGCGGACGTGGAGGACTGGACCGACGAGCAGTTCGCGCGGTTCCGCCAGACGTGGGACGAGAGCTGGGCGGGCAAGGACGCGACCCGCGGCGGCTCGATGCCCATCCTCGAGGACGGCATGGAGATACGCACGGTGCCGTTCTCCGCGCACGACGCCGAGTGGTCTACCGCCAAAAAGCTCGGGCGCGAGGACGTGGCGGGCGTCTACCACGTCAACCCCGCCCTCATATGGCCAGGAGACGGCCAGACATACGCGAGCGCCAAGGAGAACGCCCGCTCGCTCTACAACGACACGCTGGCCCCGAAGCTCATGCAGGTCGTGGAGCGCATCAACTCCGACCTGCTGCGCAAAATCAACGAGCCGCGCAGCCACTACGTCGAGTACGACCTCTCCGTGAAGCTGCAGGGCAGCTTCGAGGAGCGTGCCGCCGTCATCCAGTCTGCCGTCGGCGGTCCGTGGATGACCCGCGACGAGGCACGCGCGATGTTCAACCTGCCGCACATCGACGGCGCGGACGAGCTGATCGTCCCGCTCAACGTCGTGGAGGGCGGGCTCGCGTCTCCCAGGGACACCGACCCGACCATCGACCGATACAGCGGCACGCCAGAGCTGAAGGAGGCGGAGCCAGAGCACGAGTGCCAGTGCTCCGCGTGCAAGTCGACGTCGTTGAAGCACAAGGCAGCGGCAGACGAGCAGCAGGCGATGGAGGTGGCTGACGCGCTGCGTTCGTTCTTCGAGCGTCAGGCCAAGTCGGTCATCCCCAAGATTGGCGCCAACCCGACCGTCCCAGACGATGGGGACCCCTCGTGGTGGAACTCCGACCGCTGGGACGAGGAACTCACCAGCGACCTCGAGCCAATCGCCGTCAAGCAGAGCGAGGACGCCGCACGCGCGACGCTCGCGGACCTGCGCGAGGACGCGAGCGGCTACTCCGTCCCGCTGACCCGCGCGTACCTCCGCTCCATGTGCGAGAGACGCGCACGGATGCTCAACGACGCGACCCTGCGCGAGCTTCGACAGGTGGTGGAGGACGGATGGGAGGAAGAGGGCGCGACAACGCCGCGTGACGTGTTCGACCACGCCGCAGACGTTCGCTCCGATACCGCTGGAGCCGCGCTCGCGACCGCCGTCGCTGGCTGGTCGGCTCTCGAGGCCGTGCGCCAGTGCGCACCGAGACGCGGCGCGACCAAGACGTGGGACGTGACGAGCGGCAATCCGCGACCGTCTCACGCTGCCATGAACGGCGAGACCGTCCCGTACAACGAGCGCTTCTCCAACGGCGCGATGTGGCCGGGTGACGCCGACGCCTTGAGCGCCGAGGAAGTTGCCAACTGCCAGTGCGCCGTGACCATCGAGATTCCGTAAGGAGACCAACATGGAGACCAAGTACAAGTCAGCCCCGGGTGCCGCAGACATGCAGAACGAGGGCACCGTCGAGGGCTACGCGGCAACGTTCGACCGCATCCCCGACTCCTACGGCGATGTGATCGCGGCTGGCGCGTTCGCCGACACGCTCAAGGCGTGGGAAGAGACGGGCAAGCCCATCCCTCTGCTCTACGGCCACAACACCGATGACCCAAAGCTGAACATCGGGCGCGTCGTGGAAGCCCGCGAAGACGAGCGCGGCCTGTTCGTGCGCTGCGAGTTCGACGCCGACAACGACACCGCCCAGTACGTGCGCAAGCTCGTCAAGGAGGGCAGGCTCTGGCAGTTCTCGTTCGCCTATCAAGTCCTCGACGGCAAGCAGGTCGAGCTTGACGGCGGCATTCAGGCGTTCGAGCTTCGCAAGCTTGACCTCTTCGAGGTCAGCCTCGTGCAGATTCCCGCCAACCAGCGAGCCGTCGTGACCGACGTGAAGGACGCGACCGCAGACACCAAGGACGCCGACGCTACCACCACCGAGCAGCAGGTGGAGGTCAAGAGCGGGCGCCGCAACTCCAAGGCCGACGCGGACGAGCTAAGGCGCGTCCTCGAGCTGGCCGACCAAATCACAACCACCGTCCGCGGCCTTCTGGCCGACGAGCAGGACGAGCCCGAGACCGACGAGCCCAAGCCGGAGGAGCCGAACGCGGCCAACGGCGAGGAGGCCAAGGATGACGGACTCGCGCAGCTCAAGGGCGTGGCAGAACAGCTTCTCAATTCGTAAGGAGACCCCATGACCATTACCGAGCGCTACGAGGCCGCTAAGGCCGCACTCGTCGTGGCCAAGGACGGCGAGGACGCGGAAGCACTCGCCAAGGCCATCGAAGAGTACAAGGCGGCAGAGGCCGCCAAGCAGTCGGCAGAAGAGGCCGACACCCTCATCAAGTCCCTCGGCACCGTTAAGGAGAACGCCACCATGACCGACACCCCCAAGACCCTCGGCGAGTTCGCCGCCAAGAACCTCAACCTCGACGCCCTCCGCATGGGCGACGCCAAGTCCGCTGGCACCAACTTCGGCTTCAAGACCTACACCGACGCGCAGGTGTCCCAGACCGTCTACTCCTACTCCACCGACGTCGCAGACCAGGGTCTCCGTGACCTCGCCGTCCGCGCCGCTTTCGGACAGGAGCAGATTAGCGGCAACGCCCTCACCTACTTCATCCTCGGCGCCAAGGAGGACAACTCTGCTCCGTCCCCGAAGACTGTCAACGAGGCCGCAGCCAAGCCGCAGTTCCACATCGTGGAGGGCTCCGTCACCGCATCCCTCCAGAAGATTGCCGGCTGGTTCTATGAGACCGACGAGCTGCTCGAGGACAACGCATTCCTCGCATCCGCTCTGAACAACCGCGGCCTGTACGAGCTTGACGCAGCCGTCGAGTCCTACCTGCTCACCACCCTGCTCGCCACCTCTGGCATCGGAGCCAAGACCTACACCCACGGCGGCACCGTCACCCCCGACGTCATCCTCGACTCCATCATGGCCGTCAAGAACGACACCCGCTACAACGCCGACACCGTCATCATCAACCCGACCGACTACGCCACCCTGCGCAAGCTCAAGACCGCCAGCGGCTCCAACGAGTACGTGGGCGGCGGCTTCTTCTACGGACCTCATGGCAATGGTCAGGTCACCGTCCAGCCCGGCATCTGGGGCCTTAACACCATCGTCACCCCGAACATCACCTCCGGCACCGTCCTCGTTGGCGCCTTCAAGCAGGGCGCTTCCGTCGTGACCAAGGCTGGCGACGGCGCCCGCATCGAGATTCACCGCGGCGACCACGACGATGCCATCTACAACCGCGTGACCGTGGTCGTGGAGGAGCGCATCGCTCTGGCCTGCCGCTATCCCAAGGCGTTCGTCAAGATCACCGAGGCCGCTTCCTAGGACGGCATGTAAGGGCGCGGCCAACAACCGCGCCCGCTCGTGAGGGGAGACAACCATGCTGCTCATCTACGTGGCACCTAACGGGAGCAAGTACCAGTACGAGGAGGGCACGCAGCCAGAGGGCTACGTCCTGGCAGACGTTCAGGCCAAGGGCTACGTCGCACCGAAGAAGGCAAGGGCGCCGCGCAACAAGGCGCGTAAGGCCGAGAACAAGTAGGAGGTTCCAATGCTCACCCCGTGGGGCTACTCCGTCGACTCAATTTCGGGCATCATCACCGTCGAGCAGTTCAACTTCATGACGGGCAATCGCTGGGCGAGCGACTCCCGCATCGAATCAGCCATCGCGTCTGCGTCGGCGTCAATCCGCGCCTACTGCGGCTGGCACGTCGCTCCGTCGCTCTCATGCACCATCGTGCTAGACGGCGAGCAGGGCGACATCTGGCTACCGACCTGCGCACTCACCGCCGTCGGCTCCGTCGAGTTCGACGGCGTCGAGCAGACGGTGACCGGCTTCAACCAGCGCGGGCGCGTGAGAACCGCCGAGAAGCAGCCACGTGGCCTCGGCAACGTGGAGGTCTCGTACACCGCTGGCTTCGACCTTACGGCAATGCCCGACCTCGCCGACGTCGTGAAGGGACGCGTCATCGCGGCAATCGCTCTCACGTCCTACGGCGTCTCGCAGGAGACCGCTGGAAGTTTGAGCATCAGCTACAGCGGCAGCGCACTGTCCGACGCTGGCGGCTATTTCCTGCCGCCCGACGTACGCGCGATGCTCGCGCCATACAAGCTGGTGAGCGCCCATGCTGCCTAGCTGGTGTACCGACTCCGTGACCGTAATCCGCGCCCCGCTCGCCACGTCCAACGGACGAACGGAGCGCGACTGGTCGCACGCGCAGACGCACAACCTGACGGGCTGCTCGGTGCAGCAGACCTCCACCGCCACCGACTTCGGCGCCGTGGACGCGACGCACGCCATCTCCGCGACGCTGTACGCGCCGCCATCGTCCGACATTCAGGCAGAGGACAGGGTGACCCACGGCTCGCGCACGTACGTCGTGAACGGCGCACCCGCGACCGTGAACAGCCCGACGGGTGCCGTGTCGCACGTGATGGCGCTTCTCTCGGCGTGGGGTGGGTGACGTCATGGCACGCACCCAGATTCGAGTCGAGCTGCTGTCTGACGGGATATCCGCGCTCATGAAGACGGCTGGCGTGACCTCCGAGGTCGACGCCGCCGCTTCGCGCATCCAGTCCGCAGCAGGCAGCGACTTCGAGGTGTTGCCCGCGCAGGTTGTGGGAGACCGCGTGATGGCGCTCGTGGTGCCGTCTGGCATCGAGGGGCGCGAGGCGGAAGCCCGCGACAAGGTTCTATCTAAGGCGGTGAGCGCGTGCAGATCGTAACGCCCATCGACGTCGAGGTTGCACTCGCGGGCGAGCTCGCGCAGCGCATCCCGACCGCATCCGTTAACCCAGCGCCCGCCCCAGACAACGTGGAGGCGGGCGCAATCGTCATACAGACCCTCGGCGGCACGCGGCAGACGCCAGTCAGCGATCTGTTCGACGTCGTTGCCTACTGCTACGCATCCACCTACGGCGAAGCGATGCAGATGGGCCGCGCGGTGTCGGCGGCAATACGCGCCGTGCAGCTCGACGGCCCACTCGTCGCTGGCGTCACGTGGACCACGACTAACGCGAACCCACCGTATGACGATCCCGACCCCGACCGCAAGACGCTAAGGCGCGTGACCGTTCGCGCGACCGTCGCGGCTCGCGGCACCGCACTCTAGAAAGGATTACTGCTATGGCAGGAGTCAACTCCAACGATGTCTATCTGCTCGGGCCAGACCAGAGCACCACTACTGGCGCGTTGATGAAGGGCACGTCCAGCGCATCCGCACCGACCGACGCACGCACCGCGCTCGGCACCGGCTGGTCTAGCGCCGCTGGCTACATCTCCGAGAGCGGCATCACGCTCAACATCAACCGCAGCACGACCGCCCTCAAGGACTGGGGCCTCAACACCGTGCGCGTCGCTTCGACCGACTTCACCACCAACATCACTGGCGAGTTCCTCCAGATGGACGGGGACACCGCCAAGACGCTGTTCGGCGACTCCAACGTGACCGTCACCGCAGCAACGACCACCAAGCCCGCCAACGTCAAAATCAGCATCGGCCCCGACATGCCGCCCGCTGGAAAGTTCTGCTTCAACATGAAGGACGGAGACCGCCGCGGCCGCATCTACATCCCCAACGGCCAGATCACGCAGGTTGGCTCGCCGACGTTCGTCCCTGGTGCCGGCAACGTGTGGCCGTTCACGCTCGAGTGCTACGACGATGGCACTGGCCACAGCGTCTACGTCCACATGGACAACGGCGTCACCAGCAGCTAAGAGGGCAAGAAAGGGGAGATGAAACGCGATGATCAACCTCGATGACATCAAGCCGCGCATGATGGAGTTCCAGCTCGGCGGTGACACCTACGCGATTCCAATGCTCGACGCGATGGACGCCGACCCTGTGCTGGACATGATTGAGCGCGGCGAGATTGACCGCGCAGACATCATCGGCCTGTTCCGCTCCGTACTCGCCAAGCACGCGCCCAACGCTCTGGAGTCCATGAGCGTCGCGCAGCTCCACGCGCTTCTCGGCGCATGGCAGAAGACGGGCGACGCGGGGGAATCGTCGGCCTCGTCAGACTAGACCGTGAGACTGACGGGGCATTGACCGCAGACATGATGGAGCGCCTCGGCTGCACGTTTGCCGGGGCGCCCGTCTTGTACGGATGGCATGCCGTCGCAACGTGGGCGCGGCACCTGCCGCAGGGCAGCGCCGTGTGGAGGGCGAAGCACCCGAAGGAGTCCGCGTACTCGTCCGACCTCGGGCGGGCGAACATCGCCGCAGACCAGTTCGACGCGATTCTCAATCTCGTCGGCGTGATAGCTGCGGCGCACGGCGCGAGGTCACGAACCCCGAAGCCATACCCGAGGCCGAGCGCGGAGGACAACACCAGGCACTTCGGCTCGGGCGGCATCCCAGTAAGCGAATTCGACGCATGGTTCTATGCGACAGACTAAGGGGGCGTTATGGCAGAAGGCGTAACCGTTGCCAACGCATACGTCCAGATTATGCCGTCGGCCCAGGGCGCGAAGGAGAGCATCACTGACGCGATCATGCCCGCAGCGGAAAGCGCGGGAGAGGGCGCGGGCGATGCGATAGGCTCTGGCATCCTCGGCAAGCTCGGAGAGTTGAAGGGTCCGCTGCTCGCGCTCGGCGGCACCATCCTCGGCGCAATCGGCGTGCAGAAGATAGCTTCCGCGCTGCTCGACATCGGCGGCGAGTTCGACGAGATGCGCGACACCATCATCATCGGCACTGGAGCGTCTGGCGAAGCTCTGGAGTCGCTCGTGGAGTCTGCGGAAGCAATCGCCACGACCATCCCAGTCTCGTTCGCCGACGCTGGCGATTTCGTCCAGAACCTCAACACCCGCATGGGTCTCACTGGCGAGACGCTGGAGGCCGTCGGCTCGCGCGTGGCGGCTCTCGGCGAGCTGACCGGAAGCGCAATCAACCTCGACACGCTCACGGGCGCCCTGAACCAGTTCGGCGTGGCTGGCGAGGACGCCAGCGCAATCATGGACTACCTCTGGAGCGTGTCACAGAACACGGGCATCGGCTTCGACCAGCTCACGTCCATCCTCGAGGGCAACGCGCCCGCACTGCAGGCGCTTGGCTTCTCGATGGAAGAGGCCGCGAACATGGCCGGTCTTCTCGACCGTGCCGGCCTTGACGCCAACGGCACGATGGGCAAGCTGTCGAAGGCGCTTGTCGAACTCGCGCAGCCTGGCGAGTCCGCGGAGGACGCGTTCCACCGCGTGGTCGACCAGATTGGCGCATACATCGAAGAGGGCGACGAGGCAGCCGCACTCGACCTTGCGACGCAAATCTTCGGCACCCGCGGCGCCACCCAGTTCGTCGCTGCCGTCGAGTCGGGCGCACTCTCGCTCGAAGAGCTGGAGGACGCTGCGCTCGGGGCTGGCGAGGGCATCCTCGGCACGTATGAGGCCACGATGGACTGGCCAGAGCAGTGGGAGCTAATCAAGAACAAGGCCGCGGAAGCTCTGGAGCCTTTGGGCGGCGCACTCATGGAGGGCGCGACCAAGGCGATGGAAGCCCTGTCCGCTGCGTTCGACGAGATTGACCCCGAGACGTTCGAGGAGCTTGGCAACATCATCGGTGACGTGCTCACCGTTGCCGTCGAGGGCCTGTCCAGTGCAATCCAGTTCCTCGTCGACCACAAAGACCAGATTGGCGAGTTCTTCACGTTCTGGGGCGATGCCATCTCCAACGTCATCGAGTGGATTTCCACCATCATCGCCACCGTGACCGACTTCGCCGAGGCCGTGGCCGTGAGGTTCGAAGAGCTCAAGGCGAATCTCTCCCAGACGTGGGAGAACATCAAGAGCAAGGTCTCCGAGACCTGGGAAAACATCAAGACGAAGATCAGCGACACGTGGGAGAGCATCAAGACCAAGGTCACAACCACGGTCGAGAACGTGAAGTCGAAGGTCACCACGACGTTCGAGAGCATCAAGTCGGCCGTCTCCACGACCTGGAACAACATCAAGACCGCCATCACGACGCCGCTGGAGAACGCCCGCGACAAGGTGAAGAACATCATCGACCGCATCAAGGGCTTCTTCAACTTCTCCGTCTCGTGGCCGCACATCCCGCTTCCGCACTTTGGCATCTCGCCCGCTGGATGGACGGTCGGTGACCTGCTCAAAGGCTCCATCCCGTCGCTGTCCGTTTCCTGGTATGCCAAGGGCGGCATCATCGACGGCGCGACCCTGTACGGAGTCGGCGAGAAGGGCGCGGAGCTGGTGTGGCCGTCCTACGAGCCGTACCTGTCAAGGTACGCGGCTGCAATCGCAGACAACATGAGTGGCGGCAGCACCATCAACAACTACTACATCGACGGTTCGCTCGTGGCCGCTGACGCACAGCTCGCGGCTGCGCTCGACGTGGTTGCGCAGCGAGTCAGCACGCGACAGAGGATGGGGAGCGTGAGGTAAGTGGCCGACTCTTTGACCATCGTCTCTGTAAGTCCATCGTCGGGAATCATCTCCACCGCGACGGGCGGCGCAAGCGTGCAGTTCGTCCCAGAGCAGGCCACGTCCTCAACCGTCAAGTGGCAGCTCACCTCTGGCGGCTCCACCGTCCACACCGAGGACGTGAGCAGCGACGTGACCAAGACGGGCTCGTCGTGGCGCGTTCAGTGCGCTCTCGCCACCTACCTGACCGCTGGCACCGAGTACACGCTCTCCTTGCAGGCGTACAGGACGGGGCAGAGCGGCACGTGGGTGGATGCGCTGACGTTCACCGCATACGACAACCCATCCGTCACCATCACGACCCCGACGAGCGGTGGCACGGTCGCTGGTATGCCAATCGCAATCGCGTGGACGGCGAGCGACGCGACGGGCATCGCATACCAGAACGTGCAGCTCTGGCAATCCGACGAGTACGACGCGCCAATCGACATTCTTTACAACAGCGACCAAGACCCTGCTTTCGACCAAGACACGAGGGCGCTGGCGCTCGGACAGGGCGACCTCCTCAAGGCAATCGAGAACAACGCCCGCTACCTCGTCATGGTGGATGCCTACAACGGCGTCGGACTCATCACTGGAGTCCAGCATGCGTTCACGACCTCGTGGCAACCGCCCGTCACCCCGACCGCGACCGTCACGACCGACCCCGACACGCTGGCGGCGAGCATCACCGTGACGGGCGATAGGTCGTACACCTTCACCGACGTTGAGAGCTTCACCGCGCCCGAGTCGGGCGTGATTACGTCACTCACAGTTGACGGGAAGAGCGTACAGGACGGCACGCCGACACCCAGTGCGCCAGTGGCTATCGACTCCGTCGTGCGCGGTGACGGCACCATCGCACTCATGGCCGACAGCTCGACCGTCTCGACCATCGACCTCCAAGGCAACGCCCTGCGCTCCCTGCCAGACGGCACGCACGACGAGCTGACGGTCGATTCGGCGGGCGTGGTGACGCTCACGCAGCGGGTGGGATACGTCGAATATGACGGCAGCGCGGACGAGTCGTGGAGTTCGAACAACGCGAGCGGCGTGAGGTTCTTCATCGGCATCCCTGCTGCTGTTAAGTCGGCGCAAAGCGACACGAGCCACGGCCTAGCCATGAGTAGCAGCTTGCCGTTGCTTGACTCGGGTGGCACTGGCGTTGCGGGCGCTGACGGGTTTACCATCACGGCGGCGTCGCAGTTGTTCGCATCGGTGAAGACCGCGCTGCCAAGCATCACGACAGCATCAGACTGGACAACGTGGCTATCGTCCAACCCCATGACTGTGCTCTACCCGCTCGCCACGCCCGTTGAAGTCTCGCTCGGCACCATCACCCCGCCATTCGTCGCGGAGGGCGCGACGGTGGCAATCGACGCGGAGGTAACTCCGACGTTCGACGCGACCATGCGGGCAGCACAGTCGGCGGGCACGCCACTGACTGATACGCTCATGGTCGTGCGCGTTTCTGCGGACGGCACGCGCTGGGTCGTGGCATCCGACATGGAGAGCGGCGATACCTGCGTCGACCCGCTGCCACCGCTCGGAGTGGAGTACGCATACGAGATCACGGCGAGCAGCGCGGTTGGCGCAACGGCGGTCGCAACGTACACCGAGACGATTGAGACGAGCGCATGGGCGTTGAACTTTGGCAACGCTGCGGCAGAGTGCGTGACGGTTCGATACAACCCCAAGGCATCAATGTCGCTCGAACATGGCGGCGCTGCCTACCATTTCGCGGACGGCGGCGCAGGCGACGGTCTGCCCGTCTGGTATTCGACAACAGAGCGAGACGAAAGCGGCTCGCTTAGCTGGGACACGCTAGGCCAGAAGACGGCAGACACAATCAACGCTCTTTCGCTACGATATCCCGTCGCGTGGATTCGTGACCCGTTCGGTCACCGTTGGCGCGCACATCTCACATCGAAGATTAGCCACGGGCTTGGCAGGGTGTGGCAGGTGTCAATCGACTGGGATGCCGTGCGGTTCGAGGAAGCGTGGTAGCGCATGGCTGACTGGACTAAACCGTTCGTCGCTGCGTATACATGGTGGCGCGTACCGCGCTCGTCGTACCGCGCGAGACCAGACTCCGGCACGGACGTGGGCTATTACGATATCGGCCTAGAGACGGAGCAAGTCACAAACATCACGAGCGGCACCATCACCGTCAACGACTCGTCCGAGACGTTCGAGAGCGCAGACGTGAACTGCATAGGCCCGCTGGACATAGGTACCGACCTTCTGCGCTGCAAGATGACCGCGACGTGGGCAGACGGAAGCACCGAGACGGTTGTGCTCGGTACTTTCTCTGTGTCTGTGCCGTCCCGTGACGTGCGTGGCTCCTATGAGGAATGTTCCGCAAATCTCGACGGGCGGCTGATGCAGCTCGCCACTGACTGGTTCGACCACGTGTACACCATTCCAAAGGGGAATAACGTTGGCGCCTACAGGAGCCTAGAGGTTCGCAGGGTTGGCATCACGTTCGGCACCATGTATCCGACCGTCAACACAGGCGTTGCAGCGGCGCAGAACATCGTCTGGGGCTTCGGCACGGACGGCGGCTCGAAGCTCGCGTGGTACAACAACCTCATGGAGATGATGGGAGCACGCGCGGCTAAGACAGACCCATACGGGCGCATCTTGACGCTCGCGCCGATTGACTACGACGGCACGCCCGTGTGGTCGTTCGTGGAGGGCATCAACGCGACGTTCCTGCAAGACGCGACCGACGAGCGCGACACGACCGACGTGTGCAACAAGGTCATCGTGGTCTACGAGGGCGAAGGTGCCACGATCATCGGCACCGCGACCGACGATGACCCAGCATCGGCATGGAGCACGGTCAACCTGGGGTTCGTCAAGTGCGCCGAGCCGTACAGCTACGAGCTGACCGACTCCACCACGCAGGCAACCGCGAACGCCAAGGCTGCGGAGTTGCTTGCGACAAACCAATCAGTCGTTCGCCGCGTCACCATCAAGCATGTTTGGTGCGGAGTCCGCGTCGGAGACATTGTGACGCTCGAATACCCGAGCGCGGGCATCAGCGGCAAGTTCGCCGTGCGCACGATGGAGATTGACGTTGGCAGCGCGGGCTGTCTCTGCACCACGGAGCTAAGGAGGTTCGAGCGTGCATAGCCAAGTCAGCGACGCGGCGCAGCTCATTGCGGATGCGTTCGAGCCGTCCCCTCCATCGCCGTCGATGCGCTGGCGATGGGGGACTGTGACCGCCGTCAACTCTGACGGCACGATGGACGTGGACGCGGCTGGCTCCGCGATGGATGACGTACCCGCGCTCGCGTCAGCGATGGGCGCTGCGGTCGGTGACCGCGTGCGCGTGGACTATCTCGGCACCAGCGCGGTCGTGGTCGGCGTGCTTGCGACGGGCGCGGCGGTCGAGACGCTCTACGACCAGTCTGGATGGACGGTCTTGCGCTGCGGGAGCATCGTCATCGTGCAGGCGCACGGCGCGTCTTGCTCCGGTTCGGCCACGACGGCGTGCAGCTACGTCATCCCAGCGGCCTACCGTCCCGCGTACAACGCATCAAACCTAATCGCTTCGACTGGGACGGGTGTTTTCTCGCGGCTCTACGTCAACGCATCTACGGGCGCTATATCGACCGCGAGCGTCGGTACCACTTCGACCAACACGTGGTACGGAACCCTCGTCTACGCCTACGCAAGCTAAGGAGCGGCAATGATTCCATACACGACACCGACCCTCGTGCTCACGGTGGACGCAGACCTCACTGGTATGAGCGTCTACGTGACCATCGGGCAAGGCGAGACAACAATAACGATTGACGATGCGACCGTGACAGTCGAGGGCGGCAGCTCCACCATCGAGGTCACGTTGTCGCAGACCGAGACGGCGGCGTTCTCGCGCGGCTCATGTGATGTGCAGGTCAATTGGCTAGACGCGAGCGGGAATCGCACAGCGACGGTCGTTCGCTCCATCCCCATCGGCGTTCAGCTGCTTGACTCCGTGCTCCCCGAATAGGAGGCCGTCATGACATGCTGCAAGCATCGTCTCACGGTCATCGAGGACAGGTACGCGCTCTCCGTCGCGGAGCAGACCCATTGCGTCGGTCTGGCGCAAGAGGTTCGCATGGTGTCAGCCGACTACCCGACGTATGAGGGCCAGACGGTGTTCACGCCGAGCGAGTCAACGCAGGTCATCCCCACGGCTGGGCAGGCCGTCCTCACCGACATAACAATCAACCCCATCCCAAGCAACTATGGCCGCATCGAGTATGACGGCTCCGTTATCACAGTGAGTTAGGAGCACTCATGGCACACCCCTCGGTAGTCATTAATGGCGTGACCTACCAGAACGTCCCAGAGGTCGATATCCCCAAGAGCGGCGGCGGCACCGTCAAGTTCTACGACATTAGCGAGTCCACCGTCACGGCGGCGCACGTCCTCGCTGGTGACGTGTTCGTTGGCTCGACGGGTCAGGACACGGGCAGCATGGCCAACAACGGCTCGACTGGCGGCACCATCTCCACCAAGGCTGGCACCGTGACCATCCCAGCAGGCTATACGTCGGGCGGCACCGTGAGCATCAGCTCGACGGAACAGGCAAAGGTCATCGCATCGAACATAAAAAGCGGGGTCACGCTCTTGGGCGTGGCAGGTGGCCTTACTCTTCCGTCCATCTCGCAGGACTCCACGACCAAGATTCTCAGCATCTCGTAGAGGGGGCAGCATGGCGCAAAACGTCACCCTACTGGGGGCAAGCTACAGCGCCGTCCCCGCCGTCACGCTGCCCAAGACGGGCGGCGGCACGGCACGTTTTGACGATGCCACCGTGACCACGGCCACGGCATCCGACGTGGCGAGCGGCAAGGTCTTTCTGGCATCGGACGGCACTATCACGACAGGCACCGCGTCTGGCGGCAGCTCCGTCAAGACCGCGACTGGCACGTTCACGGGAAACGGCACGCGCACCATCGACGTGACGTGCGCGTTCGAGCCAGACCTCGTGTACTTCACGTCCAACCCCGGCACCACGGCATCGAGCGGCACGGTCGCTGCAATCATCGTGCGCGACATGATGACGGCAACGCGCTACCGAAACAACTCGACCACCAACAGCCACTACGCGATACCCGACATTGCCGACCTCAACACCAGCGGCTCGTCGTACTCGTGGCGTGCGACCTACGACTCAACGACGGGTAAGGTCACGCTCTACTGCTACAGCTCCAACGCCCGTGGCCTGCTCACCAACGGGCGCACATACAGCTACACGTTCATGAAATGGACATAGGAGGACACATGAGCTACACAGCACCCGAATACGTGGACACCAAATCACAGGCCATCCTCGCGCTGGCATCCGTCATCGCCGACGAGGACAAGACCGCGCTGGGCGATGGCAGCGTTAACCGCGCGTTGGACGTGCTCGCGGACGTACTCGCCGAGAGCGACGTGCAGGTGCCGCAGACCAATGCTGGCGCGATTCTGGCGCTCGCGCAGTACGCAGGCGGCATGGTAAAGCCAGAGGGCGCAATCACCATTATCGAGAACGGCGAGGGCATCGACGTGGCGCAGTACGCCACCGCCGACGTGAGCGTGAGCGGCGGGGGCGCACAGACTACCGACGTGTGGCTGTGGAACGCGACGCAGGATGACAATAGCGACGTAGTCCCGACGAAAGTTCAATATATCTCTGGCTTCACTGGCGAAGAGACGATATATACGGAATTGCAGATTGAACCTGTCACGACCGAGTATAGGGGCATAACCGTCTATGGCGTGAAAGTCAAAGATTGTCCCATTGGTGCAACTTTCGACAATAATTCTCTAGTTTTCTCCGGAAACTTGTCGCTTGTTAACGTTAGAACAGGTTATTCAAGTGAAGCGTTCCCACCAGACGATCCGGTTTTGGCATCTTGCCCGCTGCTAATTGATGGAACGGTTATTAGCGGCCAGTATTCTGTCACATCAGTTGAATAAGGCAGGTGAGCCATGCCAACCTCAATTGACGTTTTCCTGCAACCCGTCCGCGACGGAAAAGCTCAAGTGGCCATCATCGCCCTGCTCATCTTTGCGCTGCTGGACGTGGTTTTCGGCGTGTGCAACGCCATGTTCGTGCAGCACGACTTCTCTAGCCACGAGCTGCGGGCGGGACTGATTCGCAAGCTGTCCAATCTCGGCATTGTCGTGGCAGCGGACGTGGTGGACGCGATGCTCTTGGGCGGCTTGGAGCTGGGATTCCAGCCCGTGCTCATCACCGTGACCGTGAGCTTGGCGCTCATGGAGCTGTGGTCGCTGCTGGAGATTTTCGCGGAGATGCACCCCGAGATTAGCGAGAGCGAGTGGTACAAGATGCTGCTCCATTCCAAGGATGGGCTGCGAAAGGGTGATGCGGCATGATGACTGGAAAGAGGGCTGTCCAGCTGGCGGCTGGTTACATCGGCTCCGGCCCCTCGACGTTCTACAGCTATTACAGCCGGAACGTCGCGCCGTTCAGCAGCGGCAGCTGGTGTGCGTGCTTCGTGAGCTGCATCCTGCTCATGGCCGACGTGAAGTGCGCTGGCTTCCCCGGCGTGTACTGCCCAACGATTCGCAACGCTGGCGTTGAGGCTGGCGCAGCCGTGTCCATCGCCAACGCGCGTCCCGGTGACGTTGTTTTCTTCAACTGGGACACGAACCAGAACGCAGACCACGTGGGCATGGTCGAGTCAATAGACGCGAACGCCCGCACAATCACCAGCATCGACGGCAACGTTTCCAACCAAGTCGGACGGCGCACCCGCAAGTGGGGCGAGGTTATGACCGTCATCCGACCGACCTACGCCAAGGAGGAAGAAGTGTACGGCTTCTCTCAGGTAAAGAACGGTTCGAGCGGCAACACGGTCAAGCTGTGCCAAGCCGCGCTCAACATCCGCAACTCTGCGGGTTTGCTCGTTGACGGGTCTTGCGGCCCTGTCACGGTCAACGCAATCAAGGCGTGGCAGCGCAAGGTCGGCCTGTATCAGGACGGCATCTGCGGCGCGAAGACGTGGCCGACGCTGCTGGGCAAGTGACGCATCGCCGCGTGCCGTGCCAGCCGCCAAGCGCCCACTCCCCTGCGCCCTTTCCTCTCCTTCCTGCCAGACATAGCACGCGGCTTTGCAGCCCCTCCCTCGATTCGTCGGGGGAGGGGCTTTTTTGCGTCCCAGTTGCGTCCCAAATCGCATTTTTGGGACGCGGTTTTCGCGGGGACGCTGCACAAAACAGCACGTCAAGGCACTAGTGGACACATCTCGGCACACCTGCTGTCAAAAGAGTACATGTCATGCACACCACCTATAACCAGCGAAAACGTGCAAACTGCGTCCCTAAATGTCCCAATCTGCATCGAACGGATGCGCGGCATACGCCCTTGAAACGACCGCTGCGAACTCCGTCGCGCTTGGTCGGTCGTAGTGTCGGCCAGTCACGCCCTCGCCGATGTGACCCATCAGCGGCTCGATGTAGTACGGCTGGACTTCGAGCGTCCAGCGCATGTACGTCTGCCAGGAGTTGCGCAGGTTCCTGATCGGGTGGAACTCAATCTCGTCGCGCAGGGCCGTCCAAGACCGTGCAAGTCTCCATTGTGGCGCGTGCGCCCCCGTGCCGTCAGTCGTAAGCCAGCCATCAGCTTTTGCGGCAATTTCGAGCATCCGTCTCCCTGGCTTTCCGGGGATGACGGCGCTGCGGTAGCTCCATCGGTTCTTGAGCCGTTCGGAGACGGTGCCGTTGCGGACTACTTGACGCTCGATGCGAACGACCGCGCAACCGTCAATCTCGGATACATCCTCGACGCGAGCGCCGAGCGACTCGCCGACGCGACAACCGCCAAAAGCCATGAGGATGAACGCTGGCTCGAACCACTCGCCGTGGATGCTCCCCCACAGCTCTCCGAGTTGGTCAAGAGTCCATATCCCGCTATCGTCTCTCTCGATGGTTGACCGTGACGGATATAGATATTTGACGTTCAGTGGATTCGCTGGGATGAACTCATATCTCACGGCGTACTCCATGACCGCGCGAAGCACGAACACGGCACTTCTCGACTGACCCGCCCTCATAGTTGATATCCATTGCTGGACGGCAAGCGGTCGCACCTGGTCTACGGGGGTTGACGCCCAACGCGGCTCGATGTGGGCACGCCACGATGACGCATAGGTTTTTACCGACCCAGCTGACATGTCACCTCCATCTACGCGCTGCTTCATGTCTGGCAGGTACCATCGCTCCCAGCATTGGCCTACGGTCGGCACGGGCGCATCCTGCGAGTGCTCGACGCGCAGCGCGGCAAGGGCATCGCCAGCGTCCTTGCGCGTACCGTAGACGGTCTTGGAACGGCGCTTGTACCCGTCGCTGCCGTTCGCCCAGTAGCGGAGTCTCCATTTGTTCGTGCCGACTTTGGTGACTGTTCCCCAGTCGGCTCGCTGCTTTTTACGTTCCACGATCATTCACCACCGAACATAGACGCCGTTGTCTCGGCTACTCCCATCATGTAGCGGCGCCCGTCTGGCGTGCATCGGCGGTAAAGCCCGATTAGCTTGCGCTCATCATCGCTTAGCTTTACTTCCGAGCTGTACTCGATGGATGCGAACGAGCTGCCCAACAGCTCATCCGTGCTCACAGAGTAGAGGTCGGCAAGCTGGACTATCGACTCGATGGACGGCTCGTTGATTCCTTGCTCCCATCTGCGAAGTGTACCGAGCGGGATGCCGCTTTTTTCCGATGCCTGCGCCTGCGTGAGTCCCGCGCGTTTCCTTGCGTCTTTGATGGTGGTCATAACCCCTCCCCTCGTGGATACCCATATTGTACCCGCCTAAGCGAAAAACGATTAGTTGGTAGCGAAAATCGCTTGACAGCAAGCGGAAAACGATTATAGTAAGCATTGTTGGTACTCGGAAAGCGAGTACTATGAACATTGAAAACTGCAAAGCTCTTGCCCGTTCTCGTGCAGAAAGAATGGGCAGAAGTATCGGCCAAAGCCATGCGGATGCGTCCGTATGGCGAAACCATCGATTAGGAGGTGCAATTTGATTAGTAACCTGCGTGGCGAGCGCTGCCGTCAAGGGATGTCACAAGAGGAACTTGCGGAGATGCTTGGCGTCTCGCATTCGTCCATTCGTCTTTGGGAGTCTGGTGCGGCAAAGCCGTCCGCGTCCAATCTGCTCATGATGTCTGACCATTTCGGATGCAGCGTTGACTATCTGCTCGGGCGCACCGACGAGCGCAAGGGCGTATTTACATCCGTCTAATCAATCAACAAGTTTTCGACAACACTGACGCATGCCACGCGGCGCGGCTCGCTTCCGCTCCTTCCACGCGCGGTCTTTCGCCTGCTATTCCCCGCGCGGCGGTCGCAAGGTAGGTAATCCACGAACACGGTGGATAGCTGGTGCTCAACTCCGATTCCAGCCACGGCTATCTGACCGAGCCGTGCCACATGGCGTGCGTCTGTGAGATTGGAGGTCATATGCGCTGCTTGACGCTGCGTGAGGCGGCGCGAGAGACAGGCATCAGTTACAAGACGCTGCTCGAAGCCGTGCACGGCGGCGAGCTGCGGGCGTTCATTCCGTTCGGACTGACGAGGAAGAGATTCGTGAGAGACAACGAGATTGAGCGCTGGTTGAAGTCAATGGAAAAGGCGTCCCGACGCGAGTCTGGGGAGACCGACGAGACGCCATAAGTCCCCGCAAGGGGAGACAAGGAGATTATAGCATGCGAGAGTTCATGTCCCGCATCGTCTACTGGTCATCATTCACTGACCAGCCCGTGACAGTCGGCGAGGTCGTGCGCTTCATTCCGTGGGGCGTGTTCGCGTTCATGTTCCTTTGGCTCATGTGCGCATGGGCGGCGATGTAGATGCGCACGGACAAAGCCGTTGACCGCAATTACACGCCTAACCCCGCGTGGGACGCGGGCGGCGCTGGCGTCATCAAGTTCGGCGAGTACACCAAGACCGTTCCTAGCATGGCATCGAGCAGACCGCCGCGCGTGCTGGTTCGCAGCGTGACCGACCATGAGCTGTGGCGCTCAACGTGGAGGGGCAAGCGGTTCTCGGAGTATTACGACTGTGTGGGACGCAGCTCGTGGTACCTCGGCAAGTTCCAGAGCGACGAAGCCGCGATCGTGGCGTGGGAGACGCATCTAAGGCAGATTGGGATTATCCAGTAAGGGGAGAAAACTATGCCTAGCGCATACACAAGAAGCGACGCGGACGGCAATGTTGTCGCGTCGTTCGACTTTCCAGACGTTGGCGTGCTCGAGCCCACGCCGGCAGAGACGATGGATGAGAAGTTGGCACGCTTCACCATCGAGCAAGCAATCTACAAGATGATTGCGGAGGATGTGAGCACCAAGACGGCGGGCAACCTGCGCTCCGAGGTCAACGAGCACTATTTGGAGCTGTTCCGCATGACGGGTGCAAAGAGCTTCGAGCTGCGTCTCGGCGATAGCACCGTGGGGACTGTCTCCATCAAGAATGCCGCGCCGCGACCCCAGAAGACCTCCACCGTGGCGGTGGTCGCGGATTCGGCGGCACTCAACGCCTACGACGATGATGACTTCAACGACTTCATCTCGCGGTGGGTTGGCGAACACATCGAGGAAATCGGCAAAGCGTTCTTCGCCGAGACTGGCGCGTTGCCAGATGGGATGGAGCTGGTGGAGTTCGAGCAGCCCGCACAGGCACCAAAGCCAACCGTCTCCATCACCGTTCACACGGACAAGGTTGCCGACGTGGTTAGTGCCAGCCAGCTCGGCGGCATCGTCCACGGCATGCTGGGCGGTGAGTAGCATGGGCGTGCCTGTTCTCATCATGGGGCCTAGCGGCGCGGGAAAGACCTACTCGCTGCGCAACATGCCCGAGGATTCGTTCGCGCTCATCGAGTGCGAGAAGACCATGCTTCCGTTCAAGTCCTCCATTAAGTTCTTCCGCACGAAGGACTTCACGATGCTCCAGGCTGCGGTCGGAAGCGCCGCCACGAAGGTCCCAGCGGTGGTGGTGGATGATTTCGGCTACTGCATCACCGACATCTACATGCGCGGCTCGTGGGGAGACGAGAAGTACCGCGACCAGTTCGAGGTCTACAAGGAGATTGCAGGGCGCGTATACCGCTTCATCGAGTACGTGAACGATATCCCGCAGGATGTGATCGTGTATCTCATCATGCACACCGACGTGGATGCAACCGGCAACATCGTGCCAGCGACCGTGGGCAAGCTGCTCAACGAGAAGGTCAATCTGGTCGGAATGTTCAACGTGGTCATCCTCGCGGAAGCGAGCGGTGGAGAGCACAAGTTCATCGTCGGCGGCAAGCCGCCAGCGAAGAGCTGCGGAGCGTTCGAGACAGACGAGCTGCCCAACGACCTCACGATTGTGAACGCGGGGCTGCGCGAGTTCATGGGCTGGGAGTGATGCGGATGCCGAAGTTCACCTGCCCGTTCAACGTCACGTCAGTCTGCACAACGCGCTGCGCATTCTTCATGCCAGCAAGCGAAGAGGGCATCGAGCGCTGCGTGATGGCAAGCGCGGCTGGAAGCATCGAAGAGCTGAACTACAACGTCTCGACGCTCGCGGATGTGCTGCAGTTCATCGTCTCGAACATGGAGCGCGTCGATGGTTAGCGACGAGACGGCGCTCGCGCTCTCGATGGCTTGCTCCGACCACTACAACCGGCTGATTGATGGCGGCTGCGACAAAGAGGTGGCGCTCGACCGCACGATGGACGTGCTCGAAGTTGCTGTGGAATACCCAGAGCGCCATTGCTTCGACAAGCGCGACCGCCTGTTTGAGAACCAATTGAGAACGATAATCGAACGAAAGGAACGCCAATGAAGTCTTTCAACTGGGACAACATCCAGTCCTCCACCAGCGACTTCACGCCGCTGCCCGCTGGCCCCTACGTCGCTCGCGTCATTGACGCAATCGACTACGCCGACCGCGAGTACGTGGAGGTCATCTACGACATCGCCGAGGGCAAGCACGCGGGCTACTACTCCGACGATTGGGGCAAGTCGCACCCGTACGCCCACCACTTCTTCATGAGCTACAAGGATTCCGCGCTCGGCATGCTCAAGGGCCGTCTCGATGCGTTTGCCGCATCCAATCCTGGCTTTGACCCGTTCGCCGCGTGGGACGCTGGGCGGCTCGACATGTTCGCCAACCGCGTTGTCGGCATCAACTTGCAGGAGGAAGAGTACGTGGGCAGCGACGGCGAGACCCGCGTCCGCTTGAACGTCTGCAACGTGATGGATGCCAAGCGCGTGCGCGATGGGGCGGTGAAGGTTCGCCCGCGCAAGACCATCGGCGCGAGCTCGCAGCAGCGCACCGTCAACCAGCCCGCACCGCGCATCGATGACTCCGACCTCCCGTGGATGAAATAGCGAAAGCAAGTCGGCGGGAGTGGAAGGCATCCATTCCCGCCGATTCCATAGGAGGTGGTCATGCCAACAATCTACGAAGACACGCGACAACAGGTCGCACGCGGGGACAAACACGCGATAAAGCACGAATGGTTCGCGGCGCATGGCATCGAGGTCGTGCGCCGCAAACTTGACTTTGGGGACTACGCGACCGATGAATCAAACATCGTCGTGGACACCAAGGCGAACGTCGGCGAGCTGGCGATGGACGTGGGGCGCGATCACGGCAGGTTCGCACGAGAGATGGAACGGGCGCGTGATGCCGGCTATCGGCTCGTGATAATGGTGGAGACCAACAGGCCATACGTTGATTTGGACTCGCTTGTTGACTGGACTTCCAGCGCGTGCCGAATGTGCCGCCACTACAAGGCGGTGCGCTGCGTCCCGCATGAGAAGGTGAAGTGCATCAAGTTTCGCCGCAAGCCCATACAGGGCGTGGCGGTCATGCGCATCTGCAAGAGCATGGAAGCCCACTACAAGTGCAGATTCGTGTTTGTGCAACCGCACAATGCCGCGCAAGCCATATGCGACGCGCTGGGGGTGACGTACGAATGAGCGCTCCATCCACCTTGCGCGAAGCGGCGATTTGGTACTGCGAGCACGGATTCGGCATCATCCCGATTGCGGCACGTGGCAAGCGTCCAGTGAGTAAGAACGGCCTTAATGACTGGTTCGACAATCCGCAGGATGCCGACAGGCTGTGGACGGAGCATCCAGACCTCAACATCGGAATCGTCTGCGGCGTACCGTCACACGGACTGGTCGTGCTCGACATTGACGAGGATGACGAAGAGGACAAGCACGGGCTGGACACGCTCAACGAGTGGGAGTCGGTTCACGGCGATTTGCCGAAGACCGCCACCGCGATCACTGGGCGCGGCGGGATGCACTACCTCTATCGCACCAACCGCACCAACCTGCGACCATCCACCAACGCGGAGCTGCACGTGGACGTTCGCGCCGATGGCGGCTACATCGTGGCGCCGCCGTCCATCCATCCTAATGGCAATGCCTACCGCTGGGACGCTGGGTGCGCACCGTGGGAGTGCGATGTGTCCGACGCGAACGGCAACGTCTACGACTTTCTGGACCACGTGCAGCGAAACGGCGGCACGAGCGACGATGCGCCGCGAGCGACACTCTTCCACCTGCCCGATACCATTAAGCGTGGCGAACGCGACGATACGCTCTTCAAGTACGCATGCTCGCTGCGCTCACGCGGCGAGCGCGACGATGTAATCCAAGCGATGGTGGAGAAGGCCAACCGCGACCGCTGCGAGCGGGCGTTGCCGCAGACCGACATTGACCGCATCGTGCGCCAAGCGTGCAAGAAGGGACCAGGGCAAGACGGCACCGGCACGTTTGCCGACGAGACGCCCACGATCGGAAAGCTCGGCAACCAGTCATCCATCGGTGGTGGTGGTAATGTCCCGAACTTCCGCAACAATCGCGGCAAGGTGCAGACGAACCTTCTCGCACGCATCATCATCGAGCGCAACTTGGCGCGGCACATCGACGGGGCGCCAGCGGTGTGGACTGGAAGCCGCTGGGAGTTCGGAAAACGGGCGTTTGACAGAATCGCGCTCGCCTATGCCGACGATATCACGCGAGACCCGCGAAGCGAGGTGTTCAGCTACATCCAAGCGGTGGCGCCGAGCGTTTCAAGCGACAATGGATTCGACGGGCGGTACTACGTCCAGTTCGCCAACTGCACATGGGACGTGATGGCGGGCGCGGAAGTGGAGCCGACACCCGATAAGTTCATCATCGGCACGCTGCCAATCGAGCTTGACTTGGACGCGCCGTATGGCGATGCGGACAGGTTCATTGACTCATTGGCTGGCAACGACGAGCAGACCGCACGAGCGATGCGCGAAGCAATCGGAGTCTGCATGTGCTCGCGCCGAGCCGTCCAGCAATCGCTGTTCCTCATCGGTCGCGCTGGCTACGGAACCGGTGGAGCCGCGTCAAACGGCAAGTCCACATATCTCAACGTAATCCGTGCGCTCATCGGCACCGACAACGTATCGTCGCTCGACATCGCCACGCTAGGCCAGCGATTCCAAGCCGCTGCGGTGGTGGGAAAGCTCGCCAACCTCGGCGATGACATTCCCGATGGTTTCTTACGCGATGACGAGCTCGCAATTTTCAAGAAGCTGGTCACGGGCGAGACGATCTACACCGACGTGAAGGGCGGCGCGGGTTTCGACTTCCGTCCATCTGCCACGCTTATGTTCTCTATGAACTCGATGCCACGACTTGCCGACACGACCGATGGAGTCTTTCGGCGGCTCGCGTTCATCCCGTTTCGTCGCAAGTTTAGTCCAGGCGATGCCGACTTTGACCCGCATATGGCAGAGAAGATGGCGCGTCCAGAGAACTTGAAGCGCATCGCCGTGCTGGGACTGATGGAGCTGCCGGCACTAATCGAGCGCGGATGCTTCACGACCATCCCCGACATGGCAGACGAGATTGAAGCCATACGCATCGAGAACGATGTTGTGCGCCGCTGGGTGTTCGAAGAGATGATCACGGACGCCGACATTGACGGGCGATGGACGGACGATGTTTACCACGATTTCGACAACTGGTGCACCGCCGCTGGCGAGAAGTTCGGCGCGTCACAGGCCGCTTTCACCAAGCGATTGCTGGTCACGCTGGTCACGCTTGAAGTGGAGCAAGCACAGTCCAGAACCCTCGGAAAGCGTGGTAGAAGGTTCAAGTTGAGGTCGAGGGTTAGTGTTTAGAGGGGTTTATGAGTGACCAGCGTGACCACTTAAAACAGCGTGTTTCCGCAGGTAAATGGCCTTTGGTCACGCTGGTCACGCTGGTCACGCTTGCTATTACTTGGGTAAATTCGCAAGGCAAATAAAAAAGGATAAGTAAACGCGCGCGCGAGAAAGCGTGACCACCGCGACCACGCGCGATGGAGAGGGTGATGCGGATGGAGAACGACGAACTCATAGAGCAAACATCGAAGACCACGACTGTGCATGACCTGGCGATGTGCTGCATCGCCCAGTGGGAAGCGCTCGAAGACGAACTCGGCAAGGAGCGCGAGACGCAACTTCACGATTTGGCGGTTGGCCTTTGTGACCAACTGCTGGATTCAATCGAAGCGGTCACCAAGAACGAGCGAGAGCGCATCGCGGTCATCAACCATGTGGCCGTCGTTGCCGGACTCATCTGCTCGCCGATGGTTGATCGCGTCAAGTTCGATATGAGCTGCTTCGTGCAAGGCATCGACATGATGGAAGGGGAGACAACATGAGCAACGACCCGAACGTGGAGCTGCACTTCTGCGGCGAGTGTGAGTACTGCCGCGAGATGCCGTGGCGCAGCTGGGGCAGGAACGAGCCGACGTTCGCGTGCGTCAGGAGCGATGACGTGGACGATTTGGTGCTGGTTACGCAGGGCATGGAGGCATGCAGGGATTGGAGGGAGTCATGAGCATCACTGACGAGCTGCGGGAGTGGGCGCAAATCGCGTTCGACAAGGGCAGCGCGGGACGCGCGAGAGTCGAGACCATCGCCGACAACATCGACGCGGCGCACCGCTCCGCGCTGGAGAAGCTGGCGGCGCAAGTGGACGAGAGCGAGGACGGCTGGGTGTGCAAGGAGGAAGGTAAGACCATCAGCACGTGCTACGTGGACGTGGTTCCGCGCTTTGACTGGGAGCTGATGGCGCAGGAGCTCGAGCAGTTTGCCGAGATTGTGCGCAGCATGGCGGGTGATGCGGAGTGAGCGAGAACGGCGCGTGCTGGCGGTGCAGGTGGTACGATCACGACAAGGACGCGGAGAACCGCGAGGCGGGATGGTGCCACAGGTATCCACCGCAGATGGTCGTGGGTGACGGGAGGTTCCCGACTACCGCATGGTTCCCGCCAACGACGTTCATCGAGTACTGCGGCGAGTTTCAGGAGGACGCATGACAGAGCAGAGGCCGAGCGACGGCATGACGTTGGACGAGCTGCGCGATGAGTTCGACTGGATATGCGAGTTCCAGTCGCGCATGGCAGAGCGCATACGCGGTGACGCGGACGTGCACAACCTCGTGGACTACGTGCGCAAGCTTGAGGCCGACCGCGAGCGCATGTTCCGCGCGTGCGTCGAGAAGAACCAGACCATCCTGCGGCTGTGCGACGAGAGGGCGCGGCTGCGGGAGATGTGCCGCAGGCTGTTCGACGAGCTGTACACGCTCGTCGACGACAACTTCTCCGACGTGTACACGCAGTACGAGCCGAGCGACGTGCAGCCGTTCTACGACGAGCTGCGTGAGCTTGGAATCGAGGTGGACGCATGAGCGAGTACATCATTACGGAAAAGCAGCTCAAGACAGCAACGGAGGCGTACTTGGAGCACGAGGTTCCGCTGCCGATAACGGAGGTTTTCGTCAGCGGGGACAAGCTGCCAGAAATCGTGCGGTGCAGGGATTGCAAGAGCATGCAAGGAGACAGTGACTACTGCTTTTGTATGCTCGCCGCCCGCGAGCTTGAGTCGGCTGACGGCTACTGCGCATGGGGAGAGAGAAGGAGCGATGAATGAACGGGTAGAGCCCAGAGCGGCTCTGTATGGGTCGATTGACGAGTGGTTAACGACCAAAAGGCTCGAAGGCCGCAGCGAAAGAACCTGCAAATGCTACCGACAGTCCGTTTGCAACTTCGCCGAGTTTCTCGGGCGTGACCCGAAGGACGCAACAACTCACGAGATACGAAACTGGCTGGCATCCCTTCGCCCAAGAAACAGCAACGTGAGCATCAACAACAATCGTCGAAACCTCAACAGCTATTACTCATATCTTGAGGATGAGGGCGAGATTGCAAAATCTCCCATGCGCAAGATTCACCACATAAAAGAGGACAAGCTCGTCAAAAGGCCGTTTTCTGACGAAGAGCTTGAGCGAATCATCAACGCTGCGCAGACCCCAAGGGACATTGCAATCGTGTCATTCCTATCTTCTACCGGGTGTCGCGTCGGAGAGCTAGTTGGAGTGCTCATCGAGAACGTCAACATGACGGAGCGTGATGTCAAGGTATACGGCAAGGGCGGCAAAGAGCGCGTGACGTTCTTTGACGCAAAATGCAAGCTCGCTCTTGAGCTCTACATGGGGACACGGGCTGACAGCAACCCATATCTGTTCGTTGGCAGATATGGGCGTCAGCTTACTACTGGAGCTGTTGAGGGAATCATACGCAAAATCGGGGTTTTGGCTGGTGTAGAGAATTGCCACCCTCACAGGTTCAGGAGAACCGTTGCTACGAGAGCAATCGAACACGGCATGCCAATCGAGCAGGTCAAGGAACTGCTGGGTCATTCGCAGATTCAAACGACGATGATCTATGCGGCGGTGAGCCGCGAGAGCGTCAAGGCTGCGCACCGGAGGTATCTCTCATGAGTGCAAGCAAGGCGAAGAAGCAGACGGCTACGGACACAATCTGTGAAATCCTCGGAGTTGACGAACCGTACCAGGTTCCACAGCGAATCATGGAGACCTTAACAAGCCCAGACCGTGACAGAGTGTATCTTGAGTTTCTTGAAGCATTCGACTTTGACGTGTCGCGCGATTGGTTCCACGAGTTTTACGAGGACGAAAACGCCGAGCGTAAGAAAAACAAGCAGGACTTCACACCAGCTTCACTTGCAAAGCTAACGTCAGAGCTTGCCGGGTACGGTGACGGAGTGACATACGAACCGAGCGCGGGCACTGGCGGGATGATCATCTCGCGCTGGGACTTGCAGCGCAAGAGATACCATCCTTTCGAGTACAAGCCCTCGCTGCAGTGGTTCGTCGCGGAAGACATGAGCGACAGGGCGATACCTTTTCTCCTGTTCAACCTCAGCATCCGAGGAATCAATGCAAACGTGCTCCACATTGACACGCTTACGCGCAGGTGTAAGGCGGCGTATCTTGTCGAGAACGCACAGAATGACATGCTTGCGTTTTCAGATGTTGTCGAGCTTCCGCGCAACGAAAGATGCATGAGCGCGTTTGACATCCGGGAGTGGGTGGACAGATGGTGACACACAAGTGCATCAAGTGTGAAAGGACGCTCCCGCTGTCTGAGTTCGTGCGTGACAGCCATGCGGCTTTGGGGATCAAGTACGTTTGCCGCGCTTGTTACCGAGACATTCGCAAGACATATCCAAGCTACAAGAGAAAGAAGAACCCATGAGCAAGATGGAGCCGACACCGCTCTGCTACGTTTTGAGCGATTGGGAAGTGCTCGAAGCACGGCAAGACTTTGAGCGCGGCGTGCCCATGAAGATGCTTGCCGAGCGGTACGGAGTCGCAGATAAGACCTTGCAACGCGCATTTAAACGCATGGACGAGAGGGCTGATGACGCATGACCGCGACTGAGGAGCTGCTGCCGTGCCCGTTCTGCGGTGGCGAGGCACATCTTGAGGGCGACTACAGCAGCGAGCGCGACGAGACGCTGTGGAACGTCTGGCATGAGTGTGATGGATTCGAGGGCGAGTCCGCAGGGTATGGGTTCGCATTGCGCCCGTGGTTCGAAACTCCGTGGTACAAGGACGAGCATACCGCAATCGCCGCATGGAACAGGAGGACCGTATGAACGAGAAGTTGAGGCCGTGCCCGATGTGCGGTAGCACCGACCTCAAGCACTATACGACCGAAAGCGTCCAGTCATTCAGGCGTGGCACGGTCAAGTGCAAGCGGTGCGGGTGCATGGTAAGGGCAGAGGGCGGGGGCCACGAGCTGTTCAGGCAGTTGGGAATCGCCCCGAACAATGATGGCAGGTTTGGGATGGCCGACTACGAGATTGTGCGCCGTGAGTCGAACGCGCGGGCATACAAGCTGTCCGCTGACAAGTGGAACGGGGTGCAGCCATGACCGCGACTGAGGAACTGCGCCGCCTGCTGGACGAGCGCGGGGTGGAGTACGACGTTGACGATACGCAGGTGGATGGTAACGGCACCATGTACCGAGTCACCTACGTCAAAGAAGGATATGGCAGAACGTGGGTCTATGAAGAACCGCCCGACTGTGCCCTGCTGGTGAGCTACAACCACGACCTCGGCGCTGAGGATGCAATCGACGCGACGCTGGGGCGGGGGACAACCACGCGCACAGGCAAGTATCGCACCAAGTACGGTCGCAGAATCCCCGTGTGCGAGTGCTGCGGGTACAGCATCGGTGACATGCGGTGGCACTACTGCCCGTCGTGCGGCGCGGAGGTGGTGGACTGATGAGCAAGTACGGGCACGTTAGGTACGTGGATACGTCCGACCACGGCTACGACTTCGTGAAGTTCGACGTGTCGTTCAACGTGGCGCGGGAGGTTGCCCTCGAATTCATGGACGCGCTGATGCCTTGCGACAGCAAGGCGAAGCGAGATCCCATCGGGGCAATCCTCGACCACAGCGCGAGCATGGGGGAGGACGCATGAGCACAGACGCATTCTCGCGCAACCTGCGGCGGCTCATCCACCGCAACCAATGGACAACGTTCGAGCTGGCCGTGCGATCTGGCGTGCATGACAACACGATAGACAGCTACCTTGCCGGGCGCAACTTGCCAAACCTGCGCAACCTGCGCAAGATTCGCGCTGGGCTTGGCTGCACGTGGGACGAGCTTTTGGAGGAACGCTGATGGCTGTGAACCGCAACTATGCCGACGCATTGCTCAACGCTATTGGCAAGCACGGCATGTCCATCATGGCGCTCGCCCGTCTCTGCGGGCTGCACCACAACACTCTGTACAACTGGGCCAACGCACGCTCCATCCCCGACCAGGAGCATTGGGACTTGGTGCGTCACTACATCCCGCTGCCGTCCTACGGTGCGTTGCGAGTGGGCGATGCCAAGTGATCATCGAGTTCGGCAACTGGCAATTACGTCCCGTGGACGCACGCAACTGGCAGCTCTACCACCGCCACGTACCCGCTGCCATTGGGCGGCACACGGGCGGAACCGAGCCAAAGTGGATGGGGACTGGCAGATTCTACCCATACAAGGCAATCGACCACGCGCTGCTCTATGCCGCCGATTGCGACATCAAGGCGATGGACGGAACGGTTGACTTCATGGAATACGTGACGCTGTTGCGCGAGACGCTGGATGACTTCGAGAAATCGATTTTAAGAAGCCTAGAGCCACGCCACAGCCCCGCAAACGACAACCCGCGATAAGTAGTCCACTTGCGACCGAAAGGCGGTGAAAACGGCTTGTACACGGATGCACGGTCACTGTTCGATGCAGCACGCTCGGCGGCGCTCGAATGCGAGCGGACGCGGCGCATGCTCATCGCAATGGAGTTGCGCGAGACTGGCGGCGGCGCAAGCGACGTGAAGATATCGCGCGGCTCGATATCAGACCCGATGCGCAGGACGGACGCGAGGCTGGACAAGGAAGCGCTGTGGGAGCAGCGCATCGAGGAAAACGAAGCGCTGATGGACTACGCCACGTGCGTGCTCTACGGGCGC
>JAEIGA010002098.1_pt1 | contig 31809 bp, 40 predicted proteins | sample 9270691 | NCBI WGS metagenome assembly JAEIGA01 (sample SAMN17057246, study PRJNA624740) | gut metagenome | biome: biome; isolation source: fecal sample | host: Bos grunniens | place: China: Xizang | collected 2019
CAGAAGAATGGGATGATGGTGAGATCACCACACTGTGGGACAACGAGGATAACGTATGTGGTATCAACTACAACAGCAACATTTTCTACTTCCTCAAGAACCTGCAGGGCGATATAATCGCTATTACAGACGAGAGCGGCGATGTTGTTGCACGCTACTCCTACGACGCTTGGGGTGTGCCTACTATTGTTAGTGATACCTCTACCGTTGGTATTGCGACCGTAAATCCTTTCCGTTACCGTGGCTATTACTATGATGCCGAAATCGGTATGTACTATCTCCAGAGTAGATACTACAATCCTGTTGTGGGTAGATGCAGCGCGAACCCATACTTTACAGCCACACTTTCGGTGCGGTTTATCCAGAAAACCATATAAGTTTCGTGAGAGCGCGAAGCTTCTTTTCCTTTCGTATACAGCAGCTGACTCAAATTTTTTGGTATTTGGGTCAGCTGTCTTTTTGCTTGTATGTGAATTTATACATTAGTCATGCCACAATTTTGCCATGATTTTTGCCAATTCCGTACCATTTCATAAACAAAAATATAATATACAATAGCACTATGTAAGTGTTATAGCGTCTATGATAAATATCTATAACCATGAATGTATTCCCTGTTCTTTTCTCGTTATATGAAATATAATGAAAAGAAAGGATGTCGAATCATGGTAGATTTTGTCAGCATAGGCATTGTTCTTGTGCGCGCAAGAACGGCAAGAAAAATTTCCCAAGAAAATGTAGCTGAATTAACTAAGGTGTCAGTAGATACTATTCGAAATATTGAACATGGCTATACCATTCCACACATGGAGACAATTTTTGCACTTTGGGATATATATGAACTTCCTAAATTAGATATTTGGAAGTATTATTTTAGAGATAAATCGGTAAATAAACTCCTAAAGGAACTTGGTATAAATTCGGTTAATGCACCTGACAAGGAACTATTTAAGGTCTAGACTTTTGGAAATGATAATTATGTAGGCATAGGAAATTAAATAATATATACTGTAGGAGTACTGTCTAATGGAAAATACTATGGATAAAAACTTTAATAATGATGAATACATATATTTATCGCTTCTACATCTAGGCGCAGTTACTTGGAATAAATCCTCCAAACGACTATTATTAGCTTTACAATATGCAGTATCAGACAAAAGTATAATGGAAAATTCTGTTAAACATCTCTATGATCAATTAGCTTTTTTACAAAAATGTACGTATGGAGTAATCGAACGGTCATTACGGTATGCAATTCGGCAATTGTGGGAATGTAGTAAAAGTGAATGCTCAAAATTACTTTATCATTCTACTGTTACTTTACATTGCCCTTCTGTTTCGGAGTTTATTTTTTTATACGCTTCAGCTTTTCAGCGCGGAATCATTCAAGATTGGGTTGACGGGCTTGAAACTCAATCGAAATCTCCAATTAGAACCGATATAATGGATATACTTGAGATGTTTTGAGTAATCAGTAATCATTTTATTATCTTTCGTTTTGTATTTGTAATCGTCACAATGAAATATTTTTTAATAAATCAAAATATTATGCATTACAAAACTGCACGAGACCAATAGTAACATTTACACTTGTTTTTTTAACTCCTGCCATTGCGGTGGGAATTTTTCTATGATAAAATAGCATTGTAAAAATGGTAAGCAGTTAAAACGGTAAGCAGTTAAGCAGGTACAGGTATGTTCCATCCTACGGGATAGGTGTGGGCATTTCTCTACCTGCTTTTTGTCATTTTTACGGAAAACAAAATAATTTACTCGGATATAAAACACGTATTAAGTCTTTAGGGACTTTTGCGTGTTTTTTTGTTTTGAGTAAGGAAAGGAGGCTCATATGAGGGCTTAAACAAGTTTTGCGGGAAACAAATTTTTTAGAAGGAGGTTAAACAAAAGTTGGAACCAAAACTTAAACGAAGGAGGTATCTGCGTTTTGAGGGAAATGAACACTCTGTCCCCTATAACGTATAACGACACAGTACAGGGTTTAAGACTCAGCTGCTATGCCGATACATTCGTGTATCATAAGGCAAGCGGCTCGGAGAGAAACCTTGTGTCAATGCGTTTTGGCGGATACCCCGAACAGGTCAGAGCGATGGCTGATGCACTGCGTAAAGGTGCAGGTGTTGAGGCAATCGTGGAAAATCACAAGATCATCTTACGGGCACAGCACAATGCGTACAAAAGAAGCGTTACCCACGACGGTATCTACGCCGAGGGTACTATGCTTGCACTTGACGATGAAAGCGGCGAAATGGAAGATGAGGAACAAATGGAGGTTGAAAATCCAAAGGCAAAGAGGAAAATGTATATCTTCTGCGATGAAGGTGATACCGATTCTCTCTATGCCGAGCTGGATAAGAAATCGTCCATACCTCTAATTCCCGAATTCAAAGACTACATCCTTGAGGAATGCTTTAAGCAGAAGATACTCGTTCAGCTTGAGGTTCTCTCTGCAAGTGTACACTTTGACGCATATATGCTTGAGGTTCGTAACGATGAAAAAGAGATCGAGGATATTGTTAATCAAGGTCTCAAAACAGGAAGGATTTCTATTCCCGGTGCAGTAAAGAACAGCGGCTTTGAAAACATTGGCACTGTTTCTCAGTACCTTAACAAGTACGGCATCACCATTGCGAATAGAATAAGGGAATCCTTTAATCCTCTATTTGATCCGTCAAGAGAAACTATCTGCGACAGGATAAAAAGGATTAACGGAAACCTGAAAAAGAACATGGGATATACTCTTTATCCCGCCCAGCTTGCCGTAGCTGAAGCAGTGAAGCGTAGACTTGACAAATCAAAGGTCGGTCTGATTGTAGCAGAGTGCGGCAGCGGTAAAACAAAAATAGGTTCTGTAGCTCTCTCGGCTCATCAGAACGGTAAGAAGTGCTTTAATGTAATTCTTTGTCCTTCTCACGTCACTAAGAAATGGGTGCGTGAGATACAGGAAACTCTTCCCAATACAAAAGCACAGGTTGTATATTCACTCTCGGACATTGACCGCGCCTATGATGAATACCAAAACGGCAAGGAAACAATGTATATCGTTCTCTCAAAGGAACGTGCGAGAGACGGATATATGCGAAAGCCTGTTGCTGTGTATTCAAGGGTAAAGAAATGCTACATTTGTCCCTACTGCGGAAAGCCCATTATGATGGAGATAAATGACGACGGTACTCATTACAAGGTACACGCCGATCAGTTTCACTTCAAAAAGGAAACAACGCAGAATCACAAATGCGAGGAGTGCGGACACGTTCTCTGGGGTGTACTCAATCCCGACGACCACAATATCCGTCATAACGATTGGGTAAAGATTGGCGGTTACGGCTTTGTGTACCGTCAGTTTGCTCACAGACACCTTGAGAAAACAAAGGACCAAAAGGTACTCTTAAAGCTTGAGGAGATAATCTCAAATCCCGACCGTGTGTTTATTGCTAAAGGAGCATACAACAGATACTCTATGAGCGATTACATATCGGAACGATTCAAAAGCATTGACGGCGTTATCCTTGATGAGCTTCATCAGTTCAAGGGTGACAGCGGACAGGGCGATGCGATGGAAACACTTGTTGGCTGCAGTAAGAATGTCATAGGTATGACCGCAACTCTTATCAACGGCTATTCAAGCGGACTTTTCTATCTGCTCTACCGCATAGTTCCTCACCTTATGAAGATTGACAACAAGGACTATGACAATCCGGGTGCATTCAACAGCGAATACGGCGTTACAGAGGCAACCTATGAGCTTGAAGAAAGCGAGTTTAATGCCAACAGTAAAAGTCGCCGTAAGAAGCTCCACGAGCGTCAGAAGCCGGGCGTATCTCCTCTTGTATATTCAAGATTCCTTATCGACTGTGCAGTATTCCTTTCTCTTAGTGATATGGGAAAGCATCTGCCTGACTATGAGGAAATACCCGTTGAATTAAATCTCTCACCTGAGATTGAAGAGGAATACAAGAGAATTGAGAACTCTTACCGAAGCTGTATGAACCGTCGTGACGGCACATCAAGAAAGCTAATGTCAAGCTTTTTAAGTCTTCTCACTACATATCCGGACCAGCCATACGATGCCGAGCCGATATATTATCCAAAGAGTGATGAAGCGGTGGTTGTTCCAAAGTCACTTTCAGACTTTGACGAACAGCACGAAAAGGACGTAGCGACTCTTGATATAGTCAAGCGTAAGGTTGACAGCGGAGAGCGAGTACTTATCTACACAAGCTGGGTAAAAATCGACACACAGGATAAACTCAAAAAACTACTTGAAGAACAAGGCTACAAGGTAGCACTTCTTGAACAAAAGGTATCACCTGAAAAGCGTGAAGAATGGGTATCAAAAAAGGTTGAGGCAGGAATCGATGTACTTATCACAAATCCGAGTCTTGTAGAAACGGGACTTGACCTCAATGCCTTTACCACACTCATTTACTACAACATCGGGTATAACCTATTCACTTTCCGTCAGAGTTCGAGGCGGTCTTGGCGTATAAACCAGACGGCATCCCGAATTGAAGTATATATCCTTTACTACAAAGGAGTTATGCAGGCAAGAGCAATTCGCCTTATGGCATCAAAGCTTGCGGCTGCGACTCTTGTTGAGGGTAACTTCTCGGATGAAGGCTTGGCGGCAATGAGTGACTGTACCGATATGACTTCACAGCTTGCACGAGAGCTTACAAAAGGCATTCGTGACGAGGTTGAGGATGTTGGTGCTATGTTTAAGAAAATGGCTATTATCAAGGATACATCGGCTCCCGAAGAAAACGAGGAAGATTACATCATCGCAGATGATGTTGCGGAAGAAACAAAAACTGTTACAGCAACAAAAGTTGAAACAGTAAAAATCCTTTCCGTTTCCGAAAAGCTTCAGAAGGCAATGCTCCTTGCAAAGCAGGCTACAAGCAGTAAGGTAAAGTTGAGTTTCCCTGTTGCAAACAATGAAGATGTGCCTGTCGGTACGCAGTTTACTCTGTTCGACGTGGCATAAGAGCATGAAAAACGGATCGTTTTTCATGCCAAAAATTTTGTACCTTTCACGTCAATGACGTGAATTTCCTAACGGAAACCGGCACAAAACTTGAAAATCGCTAGAAAGGTATGATCAAACAAAATGAGGTTTACAGTAAACAGAAAAATAACGCTGGAGCATCTTAAAACGATGTCGGCAATGATAACCAAATCAAGTACAGTACCCGAGCTCAAGGGCTTTCTTGTTGAAGCCAATGAGGATGACGGATATCTGTACCTTACGGCAAATTGCTTTGAAGCGGCAATACAGCGAAAGCTTACTGCAGGTATTGAATCAGGCGGCTTTTTCGTGCTTGATGCCAGAATGCTTGTTGGAATACTCTCACATCTTGCAGGTGATGAAACACACTTTGAGATGGAGAGTGCAGGAAGCGTAAAGATAACCGGAGAGAGCTGTACATACACAATGAACGTTCTTGACGGCAAGACTTTTCCACGCCCTGAAATTCCTTTCCCTGACGGTACTGTAAAGGTATCGGGAATAAAGAAGCTTTACGGCAAAACAAGCAGTGCTACGCATAAGGAAGTAACAAACATCTTAAGCGGTATTCATATTGAGATTACACCAAAAGGTATTACGGCAACAGGCTGTGACTCAAGGTGTATTGCTACTGCCCGTCTTGAACAGGATTGCGGCGGCTCAATGGACTTTACCATTCCAAAGGCAACTTTATCATATCTTGCATCTGCTGCAGGTGATGAGGAGCTTGAAGTCGGAAGAAGCGGTACTTTCATTATCTTTATGAAGGAAGGTATGCTTTTCTCGGCAAAGAAAATGGCAAAGGAATATGTGAATACGGGGATGATACTTGATTCCTTAAAGCCTATGTATGAAGCAAGGCTTGAGTTCAAGGACTTCAAAGAGCAGGTGCAGTATGCAAGCGATATTTCGGCTATGGGGGTTGAAAACTCCTATGTAAGACTTGATTTCGGTGAGGAAAAGATTACTATTTCCACCACCAATGACATCGGCTGTGCGACATACTCTGTAGGTGCAGTCAGAATCAACGGTGACTCCGAACACAGCTTCTATTACCCCTCGGCAATGCTGAAGGATATATTCAAGACTGTTGACGGCACTATGATCTTAAGTCTTGATAAGAGAGGTTATCTGCTTGTCTTTAACAAGTACGATAAATATCTTCTTACACCGATACCGGCTACAACTGTTGAAAAGCAATTCCTGAAATACGAGGAACACAAGAAAAAGGCACGCGGCAAAACTACCGAAAAGGCTGTCAAGAAGACACGCTCTACTGCAAGAAAAGCGGCATAGGAGGGATTCAATGAATAAACCTACTATCTGCCGATATTGCGGTGGAAAAGTGATACTTACAGACAGCAGTAAGATCTACGGCAAAGATTACGGCGACATTTACCTTTGTACTACCTGCAATGCGTTTGTTGGAGTACATAAGGGCTCGGGAAAACCTCTCGGTACACTTGCAAACAGTATTTTACGTACCAAACGCAAAGAAACCCACGAGGTGTTCGATAAGTTCTGGAAGGACAATAAAATGTCAAGAACCGAGGGCTACAAATGGCTGTCCGAGAAAATGGGACTGCCTTTTAAGTCTACTCATATCGGATATTTCGAGATTGAAGAATGTCAGAAGGTAATCGAGCTGTGTCAGAATAAGGCTGCGTAAAGAAAGGACTAAATATTATGAGGGATGAAAAAACATTAAAACAGGTTATCGTTATGAACGACATATCCGATGGACTTGTCATATCTTCGGCAATGGGAACCTATGTAAACTCATACTGCGCTCCCCGTGAGCGTTTCTATGAGTGTATGCTTTCAAAGAACATAAATGTACAGCATAATTTCACCTTGCTGTGCCTTGAATGGTTCAGAACACTAGCAATCACAGATGATGTTGACGAGAGAAATATGGCGTCACACGAATTTGCACTTAAAGCCGCAAATGAGTACCGCTATGAATCTCTCGACAAGCGAATAGTATCATCAAGAGGAATAAACCGCTACTTTGAGTTCGATTTCAGGGACGATGAGCAGGCAGCAGAGCTTCTTGAACGCTATCTTCGTACATCAAACGACAACGAGGAGTTTATGCACGGAATGCTCCGTGTACACAAGACCTGTCAACAGTTATTCTCCAGGCTATGCCTTGAATGGCTGAAGCGTGTGTCTGAGCTTCCTACAAGAAGAAAACACTACGTTGTTCTTGCAAGAAAAGTTATGAAGCATTACACAAGATTTCCGATGATATGAGGTACAAAAATATGTTATACGCAAAAATGAATCAGATAATTGACGAGGTGAAAAACGACGTTGCAGAGCGTGATGAGCTTGTGGAGTGCATAGCTATTGCACTTCTATCAAGGAAGAATCTTTTCATACTCGGCGAAACAGGACAGGCAAAGAGCCACGCAATAAACCTTTTTCGCAAAAGGATAATCGGTGCAAAGCAGTTTGAACGCCTTATGTCAAAGCAGACGGATGAGGAACAGATCTTCGGCAGACTTGACCTTTCAAGTCTTATCCCCGGCAATATGCCGTTAGATGAGCTTATGAAGGAAGAGAGTTATGCGGAACTTTACCGCAAGCTCTCCGAGCAGTATGAAATATATTGTACTGCTAAAAGCTCCGATGCCCTTAAATCTGCTTATGAACTCTCAAGGCAGACAGACCTGCTCAAGCATATTATCTGCACCCTTAAAAGCGGCACACCCAAGATGATAACAGACGGAAAGATACCCGACAGTCATATAGTATTTCTCGATGAAATATTTAAGTCGGGCGACGGAATACTGAACTCACTTCTTACAGCCTTAAATGAAAAGGTGTACACCAACGAAGGACAGACAGTACCTATTCCCGTTATCTCTTTCTTCTCTGCATCAAATGAAATACCAAATTTTAACAACTCGGCACAGGCGATACTCAAGCCTTTGTACGACCGTTTTGAATTAAAGGTACTTACTCAATATGTGCAGGAAAAGGATAATCGCTTAAAGGTGTTATCGGGTAAGCAAGGAAAGAATCCGAGCGGTAGTATTACTACAATCGACCTTTCCGAGCTTTGTGCTATGCAGAAAGAGGTTGAAGCTATTACTCTTCCCGACAGTATAAACGAGCTTATGGACGACGTTCTTTGCGAGCTCAGACGATGCGGCATTCACGTTTCCGACCGTAAATACTTCGGCTTTACTCCTATAGTCAGAGCAAAGGCATACCTTAACGGAAATACGGAAGTAACTCCAAAGGATTTGCTTGTGCTTAAAAACTATTTCTGGAATAAGCCTGAAGAAATAGCGGTAGTTGAAAAGGTACTTTGTGACCTTTGTGAAAACCCCATCGGCGCTGAAATCGAACGCATTTTGGCAATGGCAAGCGAGAGTAAGTCCGTTATGGATGAAACTCTTTCTCAGTTTGAATCACAGCAGGTAGATGAGCGTGAGAAGATAAAGCCTTACGTTGTATTTCAAAAGGAGCTGTTCAGAATCTATCTTGATCTTACTTCTCTTCGAAATGCAGACCTTGGCGACTCCGACAACGCTGCAATAACCGAAGCTGAAAACGAGCTTGAGGAAATGCTTGTCGAAGCTGCAAAGGCAGTCAATGCTACGTCGATACCTCTACACGAACAAAAACGACTTAATGTTTAATAAGAAAGGAATATATTATGGGACTTAATAAAAATATTTACATAGGAAGACTTACAAGAGATCCGGAAATAAAAATGTTCGGAGAAAACACAAAGGTTGCGAATTTCACTATAGCTGTTGACAGACGCTTTAAGAGCAAGAATCAGGATGCTCCCTCTGCTGACTTCATCCCGATCACTGCATGGCGTGGTACTGCTGAATTTATCGAAAAGTACTTTTCTAAAGGCAAGCAGATATATGTTTGCGGCTGGCTTGAAACATATTCGTATGAAAAGGATGGTCAGAGGATGTACTCATTCAGAGTCAATGCTGACGAAGTTGGTTTTGCTGATACTGCGAGAAACGATAACGGTGCTCAGCAGAACACGGGTACATATACGGGAAATTCTTTTCCTGATATGAATGCTCCCGCTGGCTTCGGTCAGTTTGAGCCTATGGGCGAATTTGACGACGATACACTTCCATTCTAAATAAAAAAGGCGGTGCAGGCGGAGATAATCTCTCCGTTTGCACTCCCGGAGGTACATATGGAACAATTTAAAAGTATTGAAGAAATCCTGTCGGGACTTTCTACACTTACGGGAACGGTCGATACTCCAAAGACAGACCGTGTTCTTAAATCCACACGGATAGAACAGGCAATCTTTGATGATTTGTCGGGTGATGCCGTTGAGCTTGCCTCTTATGAGGAGCAAGGTTCAAAGAAGCTCAAATCCTTTGGAAGTCTTGTAAATGATGTGTTTCAGTCTGTGTACGGGCTTCGTCCCCGATACACCGATGAAAGTCAGATGACAACATTATCAAGAGAGTTTAACAAAGGTATTCTTACAGATCTAATGGCTGACGAAAATTATACGGCAGTCAAAAGTGTATGTGAAGGTAAAGAGCTTCCCGCAATCGGTGCAACCGAAGAATTTACGGGACAGTTGCTTTCAAATCTTGACGGTCTTATGGAAAAGGCTACGGGTGGGAAAGGCAAGGTGGACGCACTTGACAGAATGGAGCAGGATGCAAGAGATTTATCCGAAACTCTATCCGAGCTTCTTTCAAAGTACGAAACCGCACCCGAATCGCAAAAGCCTAACCTTGAGCGTAAGATTGTAAGTACAGCTAACCGTATTGCTTCAAAGAAGGAGCAGTCACAAATGTACGCAGGGCTCATACAAAACAGTATGAGCAGAAACGGCGCAGACATCAGACGTGCTATTGCAACCTCAACAGAGGCAGCTTTAGAGCGTGCCAAAGATATTCAAAGTGCTGTTCTTGCCTGGGGTGACGGAGATCCCGAAATGAAGAAGAATCCCGTTAATACGGAAATTCTACGGCATACAGCAAATTCACATAAGCTTCGGTATATTGCAAGGTTTCTCGGCCGCTACAAAGAGATGTTAAAGGCAAAGAGAATTGCAGGTTATTCCTACGGCAACGGCGAAAAGTACGACATTGAATACGGCAACAACGTAAACAAGGCACTCACCTCCGAGCTTGCTATGCTTTCTACTCCCGAGCTGATACCGCTTTTTATGCGTAAGTATCAGAGTAAGAGTCTGAAGCAGTACCGCAAGCGTGAGCCTGAATACAAAGGTAATGGCGATATTATCGTCTGCCTTGATGAATCAAGCTCAACCTTCGGTGAGAACAATGCCTACGGTATGGCTGTAGCAATGGTGCTTTACGAAATATGCCGAGTGAATAACGCAAACTTTGCTTTGGTGCATTTTTCAAGTACAACAAAGGTTGACTACTTCCCGAAGGATGAAAAGGTCGATCCTAAAAAGGTACTTGACTGTGCCGAAACACTTCTTGGCGGCGGTACAGACTTTGAGAAGCCTTTAAGAGAGGTATTTGCATTAACCGGGGCAGGAAAGCTTGACAAGCCCGATATTGTGTTTATTACCGACGGCGAATGCGATGTGTCAGACGAATTCCTTGAAGTATTCGAAGAATTTAAGGCTGACACAGGTGCAAGGCTTACGGGTATATTACTTGATAAGGGCGAATGCTTTGACTTTTCACTTCAGAAGTTTGCGGATACCATTTACAGAACCAGTGAGCTTATGGAGGACACGATAGTTGAAAGAACAATTCAAGCCTTTTCGTAGAATAGTCATAAACCATTATACCGGTCCCGAAATCACTGACTTTGCCGTTTTGCGAAAGCATCACGGCACGGGACAGGCATATCTGATATCATCAAATCCCGAAAAGAAATACGGATACCGACACGGTATTCAGTGTGATTTAGGTGATATTGAAGAATCGGAATGGCAAAGACTTGTAGAGAACTTAATCAAACGATGCGGTGAGCAGAAGCTGTTCTCTCATCTTCTTGAATGGGAAAAGCTCTACGGATTCTCACGAGATACAAATGAAGCAAAACAAACAGCACTTGAACAACACGCGGCACGGATATTTGACGACAAAGAGTGGTGCGACTACACCGCTTTCAATGAAAAATACCGTCCCGAAGTATTAAGAAATAAAGGAGAACAACAAAATGGATAACAAAAGAAACAAGCCCGATTGCAAGCTTATCGGCGAAGACGGAAACATATTCAATCTTATGGCAAGAGCGTCACGAACATTGAGAGAAAACGATCTTTCTGAAGAAGCTGCTGAAATGCATGAGCGTATCACTTCATCCGGCAACTATGATGAGGCTCTTTGTATCATAGGTGAATATGTAAACATCTGCTGAAAGGAAGGTTCAATATGGGTAATATGGATAACAAAGCCGAACTGCTTCATAACAATCAGGTCGGCAAAAAGGATATATACAGCTTTAAATGCAAGAAATGCGGCAAATGCTGCTACAACCACACGGGAATCATTCTGACACCCTATGATTTGTTCTGGGCTGCAGTGAAGCTTAACACTTCTACGGAAGATATCGTTTCAAAATACTGCTACAGATACATAGGCGATCAGTCAAAGCTTCCCATTGTGAGCATAAAGGCAGGCTCTTGTCCGTTCCATACGCCGACAGGCTGTATGCTCGGAGAAATGAAGCCTACCATATGCAGAATGTATCCGCTTGGTCGTGGATATGTTGACGGAAAGATAGTCTATTTCAATCAACCCGTTACCTGCGGTGAAAGAAATCCCGCACAGACGGTTGATGATTGGCTGAAGCTGAATGATGTTTTCGAGGAGAACGAAAGGTTTTCAAAAGCGTGGTATGACCTGATAAGTAAAATTACTCTGTTCATCCACGAAAGAAACTTTACTTCCCGAGAGCTTGAGGCTTTTCAAGGAACTCTTATCCCGATTCTGTATATGTGTTATGACACAAGAGCATACTTCTGGTCACAGTTTCTTGACAGAAAAGAATGTACTGAAAGAATATTAAAAGAAATTTAAACGGAGGAACAAATATGTTTTATACTATACTTTTTTTACTTGCTTGCTACAACCTTTACACTAACGTAAAGTCTTTCATCAAAGAGCACGTCGTTGTTGAAAATGGTGCTATCGCAGAAATACCGAAGAAGGTATACATATCCATCGGCGTAACCGTGATTTTTCACGTTATGGTCGCTGCGGTATGCATACTTCCGTCAATTCTGTTTTGAGAAAGGAGTAATAAGATGAAAAAGACAGTAGAGGTTAACGGTGTTCTCGGTCAGAACGCTACAAAGGGTAACAGAGCTGTTATCCATAGTGCTGAAGGTCCTTCTTATTACACATCAAAGGTTGTTGATGTGAGGAATGAGTCAAAGACCGGTATCGAGATTGAGACACTCAACACAATATACAAGATTACTTATCCGGAGGGCGTTAAGCTTGCCGAGGCGGTATGATTGTACATTAGGTATACTTAGATAAAAAGGATCCGATGTTCTCACTTAATTGTGAGGCATCGGAGCTTTTATATTGTGTTACCATTCTCAATGTCGTTATATTTTATATTTATCAAAACTACCTTTCGTTGTAATATCAACTAGATGTAAAAGCTTTTTTATAAAATCTTTTTCCTTTTTTGATAAACATTCGATTTCGATAAATGATGGAATTTCTTTATCAATCTTATGATATTGTTCCATTATTATTTTACAAAACCAAGACACATCTGTGGATGTGAATTTGCTCTCAGAAGGATATTCATCACTATTAGTTATGCATACATTATGATAGCGAATAATATTTGCGACAATATAAGTTGCTTCTTTTAACTTATATATAGATTGCTTTAAAAAATATGCTTTTTCAAAATCATTATGCTTTTTGTAATCATCAAAATAACAAACACTTTCTTTAACATATTTTTCTATGTCTGCACTTATATCTTGTGTATTTTTGCTTGCAAGAGGATTATACTTTTTTTGGCGAATTCTATTGCGAACTAAATATTTTTTGATTCTATCAATTAAAACGTTTATAAAAAAAGATATTGAAAAAATCAAAATTTCTTGAAATATGAATATAACAACCAAAGAAGCCGTTACACTATTGGATACTATTGCTTCTTGTAGATCAGAAAAGTTCACAACAGAATTTGTAATAACTGTAACAAATATTGCAATTAGAATTGGAGAATATTCATTCCAAAATTTCTTTATAAGATTTAGAATCATAATATATTACCTCATTATCTGATTGGATATTTGATCCCCGTTATTGATTTCGTCATATAAATCCTGAGCTCTGTCTAATTCTCTCAATTCAGGATTTTCTCCCCATTCTTTTATGTATAATTCTATATATTCTTTTGCTAAAAAAGTACTTATAGGTAGGTCTCTTGCCGAACTTTGTATGCGAGACTTTTCGTGTGTAACCATGCTTTCTATAAGAATATAAACAGAATTTAATATATTCATAGTATTAAAAGGTATTCTAACAAAATATTCGTTAGCAAATAGTTTTTTAAAAGCTTTTCTAAGAGCTTTGATTTGCTTTTTTGAAACCCAATATTTATATCTACATGTTTTTTTGTTGTTGATATTTGCATCTTTAACTATTACATCATAAGCAATAGAGTATGCGGATGCCGTATCTCCTTCTTCCCTATAATAATTACCAATAATTGTCAAAACAAAGTCAAAATTAACATTATGGAATCGTTCTGTTTCAATTTCATTAATGTCGACAGTATGATAAACTTCAACCAACTTATCCATAATCAAGGGACAGTGAATAACCCAGTATTTATTATAATCATAATTCAAACTCAACATTTATTTTCCCTTTCTTTTATAAAAACATACAAATTAATGTACCAATCGGTATGTTATATAACATAGATTTTAAGCAAATTTAGAATAAAACATTAATATATTCTTTTACACTTTCGTTATCGAGTGTTTGAATCAATTCTCTTGCCCCATTATAACTCGTAATATACGCAGGTTCATTCTCTTTTAGATAACCATATATCTGACAATATGGGTCATATCCACGCTCTTTGAGAGCAGAAACAATAAGTTCCATTGCCTCAATAAATTGTTTGTCCGTCAATTTAATATCTCCTGATGTTTATATTATTTTACGGGATAATATTTGGTGTTTCTTGCTACCCCATTTTGAGAGAGCAAACCATCATTCACCATACGACGAAGTAAACGCGAAGCTGTTGATGTACTTACTCCGAGTTTGTTCTCCACATCAGCACGCATAATTTCGCCTTTTTCTTCAGCTATAGATATAATCACTGCTTCGTTTTCGCTTATACTTCTATTGAAAACTGATTTTACATTGAGATTAGGAAGTACGATTTTAAATGCATTATTCGAATTTTCTACAATTGGCTGAATTTTTGCATCTTTGTACGCATTGCGAATTTTTTTCATACCGGTACCATAAGCTTCAACAAGTTGTAAACGATAAAACACATTTGCAAGCCCTGGGTTTCTGCATACAGAAACCCCCATCATTATATCATCAATTGCAATTCCCGGCATAAGACCGCCAATAGATACAAATTCTATTCTATCTGTGTAAATGCTTATAAGTGTACTTGAACTGAAAGAATAGTCTCTATGAACGAGAGAGTTAAGAAGTGCCTCTCTGACTGCAACATCAGGATATGCTCGTGAATCTATTCTCAACAGTTTATTAAATGTTGCTTTTATAGGATTGTTAAGATCAATAAATGAGTAAACATCTTCAAGTTGTTTGAAAAGAGAGCCAGAAAACTCTCGTCTATCCTTAAATACACTTTGATCTGTTCCCTCAAATACTGCCACCTTTACAGTATGAGAACACTCGTCTGACAAAAGAAATCCGAGATTCGTATAGATGCCATCAGAACTGATAAGTTTTAATGTTTGTCTCTGAGGCTCGTTGAATTCAAGATTTCTTATAGAAAATTCTTTTTCAGCAGCAGTAAATGTAAGCTCCTGTTCAAGAGAACGCATTGCTTCAAAGCTATCTCCGTCAGTTTCTTTTATCATTTGCCTTATTGCTGTATCTGTTGATGGTGCAGATGATGTTCCTTGTCTTACATACACGCCTTCGGGACGAAGACCTTTTGCCGCAAGATAATATGGTCTCTGAGTTCCTCGTTGTATATCTATCTTTACAACCGTTTTATCGTTTGCTTTAATTGTATCATAGTGAATAAACATAGTAACATCCGGTTTTATGGCATCACGCACCATATTGGATATTTGTTGTATAGTCTTATCCGCAGAACTTACACCGACAACATTTCCATTGTCTTCAACACCAACATATATAGTTCCGCCATTTGCATTCGAAAAAGCAATAATTTCTTTTTTTATATCATCTGTAACTATACCCTTGAGTTCGATAATTTCGGTTTCTTCAAAATGCATACTCTTATACCTCGCTTGTTTTTATCTGGTCATATTATATCATATCTGGTCAATCTTGTCAAGGCGAATGACAAGATTGATGAGAAGATAATTCAAATTTACAAATTATTGATTTTCTCTATGTACATATTTTCAATGGTATAGTTACGAAAATTTTGCCACTTGTTTTTTTAACTCCTGCCATTGTAACAGTGATTTTTCTGTGTTAAAATAAACTCGTAAAAATGGTAAGCAGTTAAAACGGTAAGCAGTTAAGCAGGTACAGGTATGTTCCATCCTATGGGATAGGTATGGGCATTTTCAGTACCTGCTATTGTCATTTTTACAGGAAAACAGAATAATTTTATTGGAAGCAAACACACGTATTAAGTCTATTTATGGACTTTTGCGTGTGTTTTTTTTTGCTTTCGGAAGGAGGTAAAACAGATGAAATTGAAAAATTTCAGCGAGTGCTCAGAGTTTACAGCGATTAGTTTATCGACTGACTTGAATCACTTCTCAGTATTGGGGGTGAAAGAGTTGAGGGAATAAATTGATCGTGAAACAAACAGCAGCCACACAAAACAAAAACAAATTATTTAGGAGGACTCAAAAATGAGTGACGAAAGAAACAACGGATTATTCGGCGGAAATGAACCTATCGATCTTGGAAGTGATGCGACCTTTACAGACCTTCCCGATTTCAGCAGTGATGATTTTGACTCAATTTTCGGAACTGCAGAAAAGAAAGACGAAGCTCAGACAGAAAGTGCACCTGTTAAGAGTGAAACATCTGCACCTACAACAACCGATAAACCGGAGGAAACACACGCAAATGAAGAAACAACAACCGTATCACAGCCAGCAGCCGATGCAAAAGATGAAACAGCAGAATCTGATGTCGCAGGCGATAAATCAGAGGAGCAGGATCCTTTTGAAGCGGCACTTGCTCAGGCGAACCAAAAACAGGCAGAAAAGGACAAGAGCGGCTTAGTACAGAAGCTTCCCATCTTCTCCTATGCAAATGCCAAAGAGGACATCGTAGACACCTCAACGACCTTTGATGAACTGCGTAACGAAAAAGCAGAGGACTTTCCCGAGCTTGACGATGCTACGGCAGTATCGTGGAAAATGACTTACGGAACTATCACGAAGACGGTTTCGACGCCTAAGAAAACCACGATTGCAAGTCTGAAGAAACAGATTGAAGACTCAAAGGAATTTATGGACTGTCTTAAAAAAGCTAAGGGAGAAGTCGAATGCAAGGTTATCCCCTCGGTTACGGCAAAGAAGAAAGGAATCGTATCGTCATATAAGGGCGTTTTCGATTCCGTTGAAGATGCCGCAGCTAGTGGAAAAGCAATCGGTTTTGTCCCTTCGGATGATGGCAAGGTATATGAAGTTCGTGCCAATAAGATTGGCATATTCATTTCCGAAGCCGAAAGAGTACGTATGATGAGAAAGGTACGGGCCGGGTTTATCCCGGCTCTGCCAAAGATTCCGTACAGTATGCTGTCGGAAATACTCTCATTCTTCAAGGAATATGTTACCGACACAGGAGAGCTTGAAGCATTGGCATACATATACTGGTCTTTTGTGGAATCAAGGTATTATGTACACGTGCCGAAGCAGCAGGTGTCAAAGGCAAGTGTGGACTCGTCTATCCCCGAGCTTGACGAAGATAAATTCGTTCTTGTTATGGAGATACATTCTCACAATACTATGGCGGCAAGGTTTTCACCCACCGATGACCGTGATGAAAGAGCCACAAGGCTTTACACGGTAGTAGGCAGAATGGATAAGGTGTTCCCGGACATTACAACGAGAGCATCTGTCGGCGGTAAGTATGTTGAGATAGAGCCCGAAACTGTATTTGAAGGCTTTGACGGAACTTTCCCCGAGGCTTGGAAGGATGCAGTTGATGTAAGAAAGCCCAAATTTAAGGAGGCGGGTGACTTATGAAGCTTGCACTTAACAGACCTGTGAAGATAGTCATTATCGGTGCAGGCGGCACAGGGGGAAACGTAATTCCGCATCTATATCGGATTGCGTTTTCCTCTAAACGCCCCTGCAAGATAATCATCTGCGACGGTGACATTGTGGAGAGAAAAAATCTCATAAGGCAAAACTTTGCCGAGTGCGACATAGGTGAAAACAAGGCACAGGTTATGGCAGAAAGGTATTCGGAGGTGTTCGGGATAGAAACCGAATATATCCCCGACTACATAGAAAGCGAAGAGGAACTATATCAGCTTCTCAATGTAAAAGGAAGCTATGGTAGCCCTAAACCCATCGGCATACTTATCGGTGCTGTGGATAATAACCGTTCAAGAATTATGTGTAATAACGTCTTCAATAAGCTTGAGGATATTATCTACATTGACTCCGGCAACGGTGAATTCACAGGACAGGTAGTGTGCGGTGTAAAAATGGGCGGTAAGGTATTAAGTAAGCCCGTTGCAAGGGTTTATCCCGATATCCTTACCGATACTGAAAAGTTTCCCTCCGAGCTTTCCTGCGCCGAAAGAAGCGTATCAGCACCGCAGACTATTGCGGCAAATGTATTCGCTTCTACGGCGGTGGCAAGTATGCTGTACTACCTTCTTATCGAAGGAAGTCTTGAAAACACAAGAGTTGCGTTTTCCTCAAGAAAACTCAGTCTCAGAAAGGTCGCATAATGAATGATTTTATTCTTACTCAAACAAAAGAGGTCGTAATGACCTTTGAAAAAACAGTGACGGTTACAACAGAAAAGCTTGAAACAGTAGATGCTCTCGGCAGAAAGCAGGTACAGAAGATTACACGCTCCGAACAGGTTGATTACCACGATAACGGAAATCACTTAAGGAGGGCTGCATAATGTCTGAAAGCTATTATGCCATAGAAAAGTTTGCAGAAGCCGAAAGAAGTCTTGTAAGTATTATCGAGGCTATGCCGATCAAAAGGAAAGCCATTGATATTTACAAGGAAAAGAACAACGTACAAAGAGCAAAGGATACCTTTACCGAGCTTGAAAGCACAAAGCGAAAGCTGCTTGATACAGTACGGGAATTAGGTCTTCTTTTCTCCGAGTGCGATATGTCCGATGCTTCTGCCTTTGCAAACAAGCTCTACGGTGCGGTGAAGTCATTTAATCTTTTGACTCCCGATTACACCAAGCTCATATCTGCTGTAGAAACTCTCAGAAAACAGATACCCAAAACCGAAACGGTAGATGCAACTCTCATAGGACGCCTTATGAACAATGTCAAGATGGGATACTATCCCACAGACATCTCTCACGTCAAGATGATGAAAAATGCTCTCAAATTCCCCGAAAACAAAGTCAACATCTTCGATCCCTGTTGTGGATGCGGTCTTGCACTTGAAGCTCTTGCTTTAGGTACAGACTCCGTAACCTACGGGACAGAGATTGACGAAGCAAGAGGCAAAGAGGCAGAAACACGGCTCGACCGTGTAGGCTTCGGCTCCTTCTTTCATTCGAGGATAAGCTCGGAAGCCTTTCACGTACTCTTTCTTAACCCGCCGTACCTTAATGTAATCGGTGAAGGTGGTGTTAAGGCAAGAAGCGAGAAGCGTTTTCTTGTGGAAAGCATACATCATCTGATGCCGGGCGGTGTCATTGTGTACATCGTTCCGTATTACAGGCTTACCTATGACATTTGCCGTGTACTCTGCGATATCTTCAAAGACATTTCGGTTTACAGGTTTCTTGATAGCGAGTTTTCAAAGTTCAAGCAGATAGTTGTATTCGGCATAAAAAAGAAAAAGGAAGACGGATCGGATGAAGCAGAAAAGCTCTCACAGTTTGCAATGCTTCCCGAACGGATTCCGATGATTGATACGCTTGGTACCGAAATATACTCTGTTCCCGAAGTGGAGAAAAACGTGGAAGTTTTCAAAGGAGCGAACTTTAACTTAGGTGAGCTTCAGCGTCAGCTTGCAAAATCGAAGTCAATAAATATGTTCTTCGAAAAAAGCAAGATTGATGCCATTGAAAAACGACCGCTTTTACCTTTCAACATCGGGCAGGTTGGACTCATCGGCGGTAGTGGTCTTATCAACGGCTACGTTGACTGCGACACACCCCATGTAATCAAGGGCAGAGTTATCAAGGAAGTAAAGAGGCGTGAAAACGAAGAGGAAGGTACTCTTACCGAAACGAGAGTGAACAGAATGCTATTCAATATTCTCACACCGGAGGGAGTAAAACACCTTGCTTAGAAAGGAAACAAATTATGGAATACACATTAGATCTCGGACGTATGGTGTCGGCTCTTAAAAAGGCTGATGCTGTTTCCGATGTGCCGGATTTTATCGAAACAGAGGGAGAAAGATACATCTTTGATAAAGTGATATTCAAGTATATATCCAAGCAACCGATATATGTCGGCGATATAGACTTCGATGCCTTTGATGAAGATGATATTACTACTCTCATTGACGATAAATGCGAGCTTATCGAGGACAGAATAAATTCGCTCCATAACATCGTTAATACCTTTGCTGAAATGCCGGCAAGGGTTACAACGGCGAGAAGATATTTTTAGGGGGACAAAATGAGACTTGTAACAGATGAATACTCAAAAGCTGTGCTACTTATCGTTTGTCTTATCAAGGTCTACCACGATGCAGGTATTGATATATTTGAGCGTGGTTACAAAAAAGAACTGATAGATATGGATTACTACTACGATTACGTCATGGAGGCAATATCCAATGCAGCTCCAAAGACTATAAGCGACGAGCACATTTACAACAAATTCGGATATTCCGAGGATGATTGTGAGGTGTACGTATGGGCTTACAGTTCTGATGAATTCGAGGAGTATTACCGTATAGCACGTAAATTGCACCGTCTTGAAGGAGCTAAAACAAAAGAGAATCCGTACATAAAAGCTATTGAGCGTAAGATGGAAAATATGCGAGGCTTTCAATCGTATAATTTCGACTATTTCATCGGACACAAACGCCAAGGCGCAAGGCTTGAGCTTTTATGGGGTTACGACTTCGATTGCGAAATACCAATGTGTTTGTGGATAGTAAGAGTAATGACGCTTATAAAAGAAGAACTTCCCATTCTCAAAGAGAAATACAGAAAGGCTCGCCGTGAAAAGCGTTGCCGTAAAGGAGGTCTTAGTCATGCGTCGTGAAGATGAGCTTGTTATCCGCATAAACAGTGAAGGAAAAATCTTCGTTGAAGACATCGAAGACGGAGTAAAAAAGTTTAAAACGGTAGAACCTGATGTGTTTTTGAAATGCGTCAAGGATTCCATAAGAACGGGACTTATAACAAGCGGAATAATGCCGGAGGGCTCTTTCTTCTATGGTGCAGGCGACGGCGGAACTCAGAAGATATGCATTGAGTTTCCGAAAAGACGCTGTGACATAGTTTATGAAAAGACAGAGTACCACGACTTTCCGCTTCCAAGGTTAGTGTTCGGCTTTTTAATAAGCAAAGGCAAAATAACAAATGTAAATCTCGGAGTTGTGGATGAAGGATTGCTTACGCCAAAAAGTAAGATGTACATATATCCTTTTTCCAATGTCAGCGGTTTCAGATTGTGCTGCGGCGGTAATAAGCTGCCCGAAATCAAATCGCTTCATCAGCTCACGGGAGTTATGCATTTCATAATGTCTATGCCAAATAATAACGACCACTACCGAAATGAGAGAACCAAGTTCGATGTGGAGCTTAGACAGCTTTTTGAAACGCTCAAAAGTAAAGAACCAAAGGACTATTACTCCGACGTTCTTATCGAAAGCGGAAAAACACTACAGGATTTTGTAAACAGTTAATATAGGAGGAACAAACCATGAGGGAAAACAAATACTTTGAAGAATTCGGAAAGCCTTTTCCGGCATCTGATGTAAGCTGGAGATTACAGTATGTTGATAAGGATAAAATGCAAGGCTTTGCAGTTCCTTATCTTGACGCAAGAGCTATCGCAAACAGACTTGATGAAGTAGTCGGTCAACACAATTGGAAGGATACATATATCCCTTGGCACAACTGTGTTGTCGAAGAAAAAACCAAGTCATCACAGCTTTGCACAATATCCATCTATGACGAAGAACGTGGTATCTGGATAGACAAAACAGACGGTGCGGAGGATACCGACACCGAGCCTATCAAGGGCGGTCTTTCAGATGCCTTTAAGCGTGCCGCAGTCAAATGGAACATAGGCAGATACCTCTATAGCTTTGAACCCGTGTGGGTAACGGCTGAAAAAAGAGGAAGAGCTTTTGTTATTGCAAAGAGTGAAAATAGTAAGCTCGAAACAGCATACAACACTACAGTTGCCCGTTTGTTTGGAACGGAAGCACCGAAAGGAACAACAACTACACCTGCACCTGCACAGAAGCAAGGAGCAACTCCCTCTGCACCAACAGTTACACCGTCTCAGAATAACGGTGATGAAAATGTCGATGTTTACGAGGTTCGTAAGATAAACGTGCAGAACAATCAGAGTTCTATGCTTTTGTTCGGTAAGGGCAAACAGTTCCAGGCATTTATGCAAGGGGCTGATGAACGCTTGAAGGTGGGAACGAGAATTAAGAACGTAAATGCAGGCAGAGGTCAGAACTCTTATGGCACATACGCTATTCTCAACTCCTACGACATTGCGGCATAAGTGAGGTGCGGTTATGAAAAGGATAAATAAATTCCACATCATAAACATCAAAATGGAAGGCTTCAAGAAGTTCAAGGAACCTTACAGCATTGAGCTTGACCGCTTTACCTGTATATCGGGCGGAAACGGTCAGGGTAAGAGTACAATCGCTGATGCTATCGCATACGCCTTCTGTGGCACACCTTTCTGGGGAGAAAAGAGCTGTGACAGACTTCTCAACTCCGAAAGCCGTGAAATGTGCGTGGAGGTGCAGTTCGTTGATGAAAACGGCGAGATACATACTCTTTCAAGAAGACGAAACGGCAGTAATACAACCATTGTCTTTGACACAATGAATTTGCGTCAGACAGATGTTGTAGAACTGTTTGCCGAAAGGGATATATTCCTTTCGCTTCTTAACCCCATATACTTCATTGAGAAGATTTCCGAGGACGGCAGAGAGTTTTTACAGAAGCTTGTCCCGGTGGTAGAGCAAAAGGATGTACTTGCACAAATGAGTGAAAGTACTCGTACACTCCTTGAGGGTGAAAGTCTCCTTGATCCCGAATACTTCGCAAAGAAAAGACGCGAGGCATTAAAGGAAATCGAGGAAACGGCAGTTTACCTTGAGGGACAGCGTGATGTACTTCAAAGGCAGTATGACGAAACTGTAGCAAAGCTTGATGATATTGTTACCAAAGGAAACGATATTGTCAGTCGCAAGCAGGCTCTTGAAGAAAAGCAGTTCGAAGGAATAGATGTTGAAGTATTGAAGGCAAAACAAGCCGCTATTGCTGAAGCACTTTCCGATGATAAGCGTAAGAGACTTCTTGAACGGCAGGCTGAAGCTGTGCACAGACAGTATGTTTCCAAATTCACTGAGGAGATTGCAAAGATCAACGCTGAGATTGCGGCACTTTCTGCGCAGTGTCAGAAGATAATTGCAAGAGCCAAAGTTGTTAAGATTGGAGACACCTGTCCTACCTGTCATACGGTTGTAACTGAGGAAAACTGCAGAACTATCGCAGCGGGGCTAAAAGCTGAGTACGATGATGTTCGAGCTAAAGGTCAGAGTGCTGTGTCGGCAAGAGACGAGCTTGTGGCGCTTGATAAAAAGAGTGCTGAAAAGTTCGAAGAATTCCGACAGGCAGACCTTGCAAGAATTGAGGCAGACCTTGCAGCTCTTGGTAGTGCAGACGTTTCCGAAATTGCAATGCTTGAAGACAGAATCAAGTACGGTAACCTTACTCGTGATGAGTATGCACAGCTTGAAGAACTCATAAAGCAGGCTGAAGCCTATGCAAATGAAGTAAAGGTGCTTTACGAAGCAAACGATATACCCGAAAAGATAAAGGCAATAAACAAACAGCTTGAAGAATGTGCAACAAAGAAGGCAGAGCTTACAAGGCTCATTGCCGCTGTGGGTGAATACTCGGCAATGAAAGCGGAGATAACACTGCAGAGCTTACAGATGAATCGTGCGTCCATCAAGCTCTTTGACGTTGTGAAAACAACGGGCGAAGTTAAAAACACCTTCCGTTTCACTTATGACGGTAAGGACTACCGCTGGCTGTCAACCTCCGAAAAAATCAAGGCAGGACTTGAAGTGTCGGCACTACTTGAAAGACTTACGGGACTTGTTTACCCGAAGTACTTAGACAATGCCGAATGCATTACCACAAAGCTTGATCCCGTAAACGGTCAGGTCATTCTTGCATATGCAAGAAACGTTGCTCTCACGGCAACCTATCCGTTAAGACAGAGAGCACAGGCACAGGAAAAGGTGGCGGCATGAACACTTTCAAGTACGATAGCTTTGATATTGTAGAAGTTGCGGAAAAGTGCGGTATATACTTTCACCCCATACAGAGAAACGACGTAGAGCTTAAAGCCTTGTGTCCCTTCTGCAGTGATACCAAGTACCACTTGGGATTAAATAGACAGAAAGACAGATTCAACTGTTTTAAGTGCAAGGCAAAGGGCAACAGCGTATCTCTATTTGCACAGATGCATGGTATATCAAACAAAGAGGCATACACCATACTAAAAAACGAACAGGAAACGCTTGAAACTAAAACTCTGTACTTTCGTGTGGAGGAGGAAACTCCTATCCGTTCCATTGAAGAACGGCACGATATTTACTATGAGTTTTTAAGTCTTTTACGCTTAAACCGAAATCATCTTATGAATCTTGAAAACAGAGGTCTTAACTTCGGTCATATACATCAGTTTATGTACCGCAGTATTCCTACCGACAATGTATTCAGACGTGAAGTGCTTGAGGCACTTGCTTCAAAGTACAATATGGTTGGTATTCCGGGATTCTGGTACGATGATAAGGGCGACCTTCAGATGTTCTACAAAAGCATCGGCGGTATATTTATCCCCGTGTGTGATAAGGACGGCTACATTCAGGGACTTCAAATGAGACTTGATGTGCCGCCCGGTTCCGACGAAAAGAAGTTCCGCTGGTTCTCCAGCAAGCACTTCAAGGACGGAACGGGTGCAAGGTCCTGGATACACGTTGTAGGAGACACAACCGCAAGAGAAGCGTGTCTTACTGAGGGAGCGATGAAGGCAGACGTGACAAGTGTACTGTCTGACGGCAGACTCTTTATTGCAGTTCCGGGAGTAAACGCCATTGAGTATTTACCGAATACGCTTCGTGAGCTTGGCATTACAAAGGTATATGAAGCCTTTGATATGGATAAGCGCTCGAAGCCCGAGGTAAAGCAGGCGTTAATTACTCTAAGGAACACCTTAAGCAATATGGGAGTCGAGTGCGTTAGCTGTACCTGGAATCCGAAATACAAGGGTATGGATGATTACATCCTCGCAAAAACAATGAGTATGCAGCAAGTACCTCTTGCTGCGTGATAAGGAGATAAAAAGATATGAATAATATGAATCAGTTTATGGCTATACACACAGACGATGAAAAAAACGGCGACATTCTTGGCAAGTATATGTACTACTCCTTGCCGAAGCTTATCATCAAAGCGAAGCGTGTCCGTGAGATTTGTGAGCAGATAGGTTTTCCCGTAACGGTAAACGAGAACATTTCGGTAACAGACGCTTTCAGAAGTGCCACAGGCGAGATACACGACAGAATCGAAGAGCCCTGCGGTTCGGAGATAAAAGTCTGCCGTATCTACTGCCGTGACAACAAGAGAGTTGGAGCCGACGTGCTTTCCCGTGAGCTTGTAGAGGAAACACTGTATGAAACAACAAACACATACAGAAAGCTTGCAAATATCACTCTCGACAAATCCTCCGGTGAGATGGTGCTGTCCGACGTTGACTATTCCTCCGACAGAAACATACTCGGCTACTTTGAGCAGGCTGAACGACTTTTCAAGCTCTATCAGGACTGTATCGGCAACCGCAGTATTGAAACTATGGCGGAAAAGTACATCAGTGATATGCACGCAATAAGCATCTCGGCAAGAGGTCATCACTACTTTATCCCAAAGGCGTATATGCACGGCATATCACTCCTTGAGGACTTTATGGAGCTTATCGGAAATGAAAATCTCTTTACCTATTCAACGGGCAGAGATTCAAAGTACATAAGTATCAATTCCATGTACGTAGCGGATGACGCAAAGCAGAGAGGAAAAATGTCCCGTGAATTTTATCAGGATATGGGAAGAGAGATTGCGGAATATCAAAGCCGTATCTTGCGCCTCATTCAAAGTGGCAACAGCAGTCAGAAGATTCTTGACCGCTGGGAATTAAAAATCCAAGCCCTTGAAGGCAAGAAGCGTGAATACGAGGATATTCTGAAGCAGGATTTATCGGGTGTAGACGAAGAATTTACAATGCTTCGTGATATGTGTAACCAATTCAAGATGAGCGTTCGCAGATCACAGGTATTCGGAGCTACCGCCGCATAAATCAACTCTAAACAAAACGGAGGGTGCAGAGCAATTCTGCATCCTCTGCCTATATCGGAGGTGTATATGAAAGGTACTATGCAGATAAGGAACCTTAAGAAAAAGGCTGCTTACTACTATGTAAAGGATTACGACGAAAAGTGCGGAGGAGATTTTGTCTTCTTCATCGAACCGTTTCAAGGCACTGAAGACGATTACTTTTACTACGTCAGAAAGCTTGATAACGGAATGATTGAAATTGAGGGCGAATTGTACTTAACAACCGAAGAGCGACTTGTTTCACACAGACAAAGTGCGAAAAAGACACTTGACGGTCGTACTCCTGCGTATTATTGGCGTAATGACAAAAACGAAGTAATAGAAAAAACATACTATTGAAAGGAATAAAAACTATGGATAAAAAAATTCGACCTGTCGGCAGAATAGATTATCTCGGAACAAACGGAAAGGTCGGTGAAAGGTTTTACTGCTTTAACGAAGAGGATTTTCTCAGAACTGTAAAGGAAGACAATTACCACGGTGTACCGATGGTTGTCAATGTTTACAGCGATGAAAACGGTAAAACCATACCTCTTGACTTTGTGCTGGATTTTGATCTGCCTGTTCAGGGCTTCCACATCATTGATTACAACGATATGGAAAAGATATTTGTTGAGCCGAGATGTAAGGTATATTCACTTACCGAGCATTGGGCAAACGATGGTGAAAACGGAATGTCAACACAGCTCTTTCTTGACAAGGACGATGCTGCAAGAGAGTTTAACACACAGCTTGCAGCAGAAAAGAAAAGCGGTCTTGTTGCAGACTGGCTGAATAATCCTGAGCTTGTGATTGATGCCTCAACGTCAGAGTACGAATGCTACATTGACGGCAGACACAGCGAGTATCACTATTCTATCAGGATTGAGGAAAAAGAATTACATTTAGGAGGACAAAAACTTGTTACAGATACAGAACGTCTTGCCGCCTGAAACAGCAATGGAGGTCATACAATGAAATACTTGTTAAAAGACCTGCTTACATTCCGAACCGGACGCATTGTTAATATGACGGTCTGGGACTCCTTTGACGGTAAGGTGAAAATCATAAAAAACAGGTGTTACAAATGGCTGATTGAAGTAATCGACGTCAGCATGTGTTATTCGTGTCAAAGACAACTTAAGCCCGAAGAAAGAATGTGGGTTTATCGCAAAGAGTTGTTCAGAAATGAGGACGAATACAAACCAAAGCGTAGAAAGAAGAATACTTCTTCCTTTGATGACGAAGATCTGCCGTTTTGACATTACACAGGAGGCACATATGCGAAACTATTCTCTCAAAACACTTGAGAAAATGCGTGAAAAAGCATACGAAAAGTATTGCAAAGAAACAGTAAAGCCCCACGGAAATTGGGGCGACGGAATGCGGCTTTCAAAGCTTCCGTCTTTGTCGGCTTGGGAAAAGGCACGACAGAGACTTGCGGAGCTTGATGAGGCAATCGCAAAAAAGAAAGCGGAGGTTAAAAATGGCTGATAACAACAAAGATTTTACTTGTTACTACATAGGGCAGAAATACGACAAGGTTATGCCCGGCGACGGAGCGGTATTTGAACTTGGCGGTGACAATGGGTTTATAAATATTGGATTTACCAATATGACCGACGAAGAAATTGCCGCAATTCACAACGGCAAGCTGGATATTCATCTGAGCGTTATCGAAGGGCTTGTATTTATTACAGCAAGTTTCGGTGACCAGCTCATTCTTGATATGCCATTCAATGCAGGTCTATATCCCGAATTCAATATTGAAGATCCTGCGCCTAACGGCTATACAGTACCGATTATCGCTGTAGACAACAAGGACAATATCATAAGGGCGCTTCGTGTCGTAGGATTTGATCCCGAGTTCAGTTCAAAGCTTTATTCCTTTGCGAAAAAGCAGTGGGAAGAAAGAATCGAAAACTTTGACGAGAGACTTCAAAGTGTTTACGACAGATACAACCCGAAGGATATTATCAAATTCGCTATTATGAAAAACAACGTGGAGGTTAAGTTATGAAAATACAGGAATGTGTTTTTGACAAAATAGAAGATGCGTACAACGAGTTCAAAGAGGAAATGCTGAAGAAAGATCCTGAAGAGATTTTCGAGAAAGCATACAAGATATCCATTATTACGGAAATCTTCGATATACTTTTCGATTCCCGCGAGTTCACACCGCACGAGGCTGAAATCATACTTGAGTTCAAGGGCAATATTCTTGAACAGGTTTATGATGAATGGCTGAAGAGCGACAACGGAATCCGTGAGGATGTGGAACAGAGTATTGACAAGACTTTTGTACTTCTTGGGCAGGTTGTAGCAAGATACGCATCTTAACAGAAATACTTAAATAATATAAAGCTTATGTATGGGTCAAACTGTACATAAGCTTTTTTATATTCTATGCGTAATGCTTGATGTCGGTATGAGTATGTTTTACAAATAGTGTATTGATTTTAAAAATTAAAGTGATATACTATTCTAGTAAGGGAAAAACTGTAATCATAAAAACGAGGAATAAATAATGGCAAAATCAAAAAGGCAAAAACAATGTAAAACGTCTAAAAAAGAAAGAGTTGACTTTAAAAACTGGCTTAGCAACAATAAAATATATTTTGAAACAGTCATGGCACTTTCCTTGACAATTATGGGTATTTTAATATCAATTATATCGTTATCTTTTCAGCAAAAAGCAAACGATCTTCAAGAAATGCAATCTTTTATTGAAAAACAGTTAAATATGCCTGTTTTCAATGTATCAAAAACATCATATTACGAAGATTATTCGATTGATGGAATTACTTATCCTGCAGGTACAGAAGTAAAAATAATAAACAATGGTGGCAATATATCTAATGGTTACTTAAATGCAGATGCCAAAATCGAGGTCATTGTTCACGACAAAGATCATAATGTTGTAGGCACGGTTGTTGCTGAAAACACTCAAAGATACTTAAAAGGATATTCTTATTATGATGCGCAAAGCAAGAGTTTCACTATAAAAACTAATTTTGATACTAGAAACATAGAACTTAGATATTTTCTAGATCAGCACTTAGAAAATGATTACAAAAACTATTATTTTACACTATTAATTTCGGATTATGTAAACATTCAATATTATGATTTTCAAAATCAATATCATAATGAATGGTATGAGTTAAATGGAGGTGACTTGCTTAAAAGAACTCCGATTGCATCGGAGAACCATAAATTCCTTGAAATTAACACTATGACTAATGAAGAAGTATACACAGAACTCAAAGAAATGATTGATGTTGTTTTAGATATTGAATAAATAACTTCACTGAAAGTGGCACGAGCAATAACTCTCGCCACTTTTCTTTTTTTTGTTATGCTGAATCATAATTATATGTTATAATACAAATGATATTTAAACAGATTTGGTCGTTCAAAAATATTATGTTCATTATAGTTGACAAATTCATAAATATAGTTTATAATAATTAACAAAGAGGTGGTTTTCTTGAATAGAAAGAATGTAATTATTATGCCCGAAACACAAAAAAGACTGTCTCAAATGGGCGAACAGATAAAATATGCAAGACTTCGCCGTAAGCTTTCCGTAGAACTTGTAGCAGAAAGAGCAGGTATCAGCAGAACAACTCTTTGGAATATTGAGAAGGGTTCTTCTTCTGTTGCAATAGGTGCTTATGCTGCGGTTCTTCACGCACTTAATGATATGGATAAGGATTTTCTTTTGGTTGCTAAAGATGATGAGCTTGGAAGAAAGCTTCAGGATTTAGATTTACCAGTAAATAAGCGTTCTAAGAAGGGAGATAAATAACTATGGCAAACTCTCAGAAGAAAATATATGTTTATGAAAACTGGAGTTCTGCAGAACCTAACAAGATAGGAACTCTCTATGTTGATGTTTCAAAAGGTAAAGAAACTTTTTCGTTTGAATATGATTCCGAATGGTTAAAAAATAGTTCTTTTGCTTTCATTCTCGATCCAGACCTTGCAATGTATAACGGTCGTCAGTTTGCACCGCTTGATAAAGCAATGTTCGGTATATTCTCAGATTCATGCCCTGACCGTTGGGGACGTGTGCTTATGAAACGCCGTGAAGCAACTATCGCAAAAAGAGAGGAAAGAAAACCGAGAGAACTTCGTGAAAGTGATTTCTTACTCGGTGTATATGATGAATCAAGAATGGGTGCGTTAAGATTTAGCCTTGACGAAAACGGTCCGTTTCTTTCAGATGATAAGGATATGGCAACTCCGCCGTGGGCAAATCTCCGTACTCTTGAGGAAGCATCCCGTGCTTTTGAACAGGATGAAAATGCTCTTGAGGAAAAATGGCTTCGTCAGCTTATTGGTCCCGGTTCATCTCTTGGTGGTGCAAGACCTAAAGCAACAGTTGAAGATGTTGACGGTACTTTATGGATTGCAAAGTTCCCATCAAAGCACGATGAAGTAGACAGTGGTGCTTGGGAAATGGTGGCTCACGATCTTGCAGAATTGTGTTCCCTCGATGTTCCTCCTGCAAAGCTTGAGAAGTTTTCAAAACTCGGCAGCACCTTCCTTGTAAAGCGTTTTGACAGAGACAGAGACGGAGACAGAAGAATCCATTTCGCATCTGCAATGACTATGCTCGGCAAGGCAGACGGTGCCTCATCGGCAGATGGTACAAGTTACCTTGATATTGTGTCATTTATAAAATCTAATGGTGCTACACCTGCAAATGATTTACTAGAACTCTGGAGAAGAATTGTCTTTAATATGGCTATCTCAAATACTGACGATCATTTGAGAAATCACGGTTTTATATTGACGGATAACGGGTGGTGTTTGTCTCCTTTGTATGATGTGAATCCTATTCCATATGGCGATATATTGTCACTAAATGTCAGTGAAGAAGATCCATCAATATCTATTGATTTAGCTATTGAAACAGCTGAGTATTATGGGCTTTCAAAAGATGAAGCTAAACGAGAAGCAAATGATATTCTTTCAATTGTTAATGGGAATTGGGAGAGGATTGCTGCCAAATACAGTATCAGCCGAAGTAATATCGAATATATGCGACCAGCATTCGGTTTATCGCAAGGCAACTGAATCATTTATTTTTGATGTCAAGAACGCGAAAAAACAAGAAAGAGAAAACCATGAATACCAATTGTAGAGTTGAGTATATTCCCGCAAAACCATCAATCAAACTTTCGGAAATAGTATATTACTATATGATAACACTTGTCCCCTTTGGCAGACTTACACGTTACGAGGACATCTGCAATTTTATCGCAAAAAAATTTAATGTTGGTAATGTTGAGTTTGAACGTCCTTTTAATCTTAATAATGAATATTGGTACAAATTTATAGATAACGTTCCTTTTCATAGAGTGGTATCGGCATATGGGTATACAAGCCATAACTTTATAGATAAGCTTATAGATGAAAATTTCATTTTTGAACAAACTAACGAATCAAATCGTGGGCCTAAAGTAAAAGACTATAAAAAATACCTTTTTGATTTTGAAAAAGAGGCACAAATCAACACAGAGATACTTAATAGAATTAACAATGATAAGGATTTTGAGATTGTTTGAGATATTGATGAACTATAATTGAATCTTTACCAAAAAGAGAACTGTGAATCAGCAATGAGGATTCGCAGTTCTCTTTTTGTATAAACTAAAAACAAAGCGTCGGAGGAGGGGGAAAGCGAATGAGCAACAGAGCATACGGATATGTGAGAGTATCATCACAGGAGCAGAATGAAGATCGGCAGATGATAGCGTTGACAGCATTGGGTATTGAAAGAAGCTGTATATATGTTGACAAACAATCGGGAAAAGATTTTAACCGTCCGAATTACAA
>JAEIGA010002099.1_pt1 | contig 31808 bp, 18 predicted proteins | sample 9270691 | NCBI WGS metagenome assembly JAEIGA01 (sample SAMN17057246, study PRJNA624740) | gut metagenome | biome: biome; isolation source: fecal sample | host: Bos grunniens | place: China: Xizang | collected 2019
AATCTCTGCGCCCGTAGTGGACGAAAAAGCAGGTTACACCTTTGGCGGTTGGTGGAACGAAGCAGGTACTGCGCAATGGAACTTTGATGAAACGACGATTAGCGGTACGACGACAAACCTTTACGCAAAGTGGAATATGAACACGTACACGGCAAAAATAGTTCGTGCGGACGGCAGTGAAGAAACCGTAGAATTTACCGTTGAAAACCGTGCGGAAAAGCTCTCCGCAATCGCTTTGACGGCAAGCGATGCGCAATATACCTATTCTTGGGTAAGTGCGCTTCCTACCGAGCTTGCTCTTAATAACGACCAAGTATTCACCGAAACGAAGACGGTAAATAAATATACTGTAAGCTTTAATTCGAATGGTGGCAGCACTGTTAATTCGATGGAAGTAGAATACGGCGCAACCGCAGGTATTCCAACGACACCCACAAAAGACGGCGTTGTATTCAAGGGTTGGCTTTTAGATGGTGATGCTTATGATTTTGCAAGCGTAATTACCCAAGATATCGAATTGGTTGCAGAATGGGTTGAAGTTGACTGGGATAATAGAACGTTTGAAGAAGGCGTTGTATACGGTATCGGCGGACCCGTAAAGACGACGGAAGCGCAAATTGCAAAATATGCGGACGAAAGCATTTCCGCACCTGAAAACGGGGGCGAATACGGTGTGAAATTAGAGCTTACCGGAAGTATGCCTGAAGTTTATTTCGTAGGCGATAATATTAAGATTGGTAGCAAAATTACCTTTGATATTATGTTGAAGTATGATTATGCGAAAGCGGGTACGTATGGAAAGGACTACGACCCGGGTTTGCAAAATGCAGGAACTTATGACGTTCTTTGGACAAATACTTGGACGACGATGACGTTGGACGCAGTAGAAGTTGGTACAAAGGACTTTAGAATTGTGCTTGCAACTTTCGACTCGTTAAATTACGATTGTTACACCATTTATCTTGATAATATTAAAGTTGAAACGGAATCTTTTGACGACGTGGATATGGACAATAGAACGTTTGAAGAAGGAAAGGCTTATGGTTTCAATTCTGTGCAACATACTACAGCAGCAGAAGCAGTGAAGTATGCTGACGAAGGTATTCCTATGCTTGAAAACGGCGGCGAATACTGTGCGAAGATTGATCTTACTGCTAATCAACCTATCATCATGATTATTGGTGATAATCTTGCGATTGGCAGCACGGTAACCTTTAGCCTTTTGTTGACGTATAACACGGAAGACCCTCGTGCGAATTATAATATGACGAATCCTTCGGGAGATGGCTACGGCGTAGACCCTGACTTCTATATCAATGGTAATAAGGGGGCTATTTGGACCAATGCTTGGACAACGGTTACGATTGACGTTGTGGAGGCGGGCGTAGCGCAATGTAAAATTGTTTTGCCTGGCGCGGATGCGCAGAATTATGACCTTTACGCAATTTACGTAGATAATGTGCAAGTGATTTCTTCGATTCCTGAAGGCGCGGATATGAACAATAGAACGTTTGAAGGCGGCGAAGCTTATGGTTTTGTAGCGTCGCAAAATGTGTCGGATGTAGAAGCTGTGCAGTATGCGGCTGCAGGCATTTCTACGCTTGAAAACGGCGGCGAATACTGTGCAAAAATTTCGCTTCAAGGCGGCGAAGTTATCTTTAACATCGTTGGCGAAAACCTTACGGTTGGCAGTACTGTAACCTTCAATCTTTTGTTGACGTATAATACGGAGGATTCTCGCGCGGATTATCATATGACGAATTCTTCCGGCGAAGGCTATGGCGTAGACCCTGATTATTATCTCAATGGCAATAAGGCATGCATTTGGACGAATGCTTGGACAACGATAACTGCAAATGTTACAACTGCAGGCACTATCGAGTTTAGACTTGTAATACCTGGTGGAGATTATAACGATTACGATCTTTACGCTATCTATGTAGATAATGTGGTTGTCAACGTTGCATAATAAGTAGAAAATTGTGGCTGTTAGGGGATTTCCCCTAACAGCCCGCAATAAGAAAGTGGGTGTTTTTATGGAAATCTTTGAACGCAGTAAATTTGCATTTTCAAAAAAATATAATATTTTATGTGATGGTCATATTGGAATTTCTGGGAATAGATTATCTGTTTTAACTCCCGAAAGCGCTATTGGACAAGTTCGTTGTTTGCAGGCTTGTCCATATAGCAATTCAGTGTTTAATATGGACGTACGTATTGCAGGGGAGCGAATTGCCGCGACGGATTGGAAGTGGTTGCCAAACGTGATTTTCCGAGGAGGAAGAACGGCGGATTTGCAAGTCGAAACGATAGCGGCTATCCCTAACGATATGCGTTCTTTGGTGGTTTCTGTGTCGATTACGAACAGTAGTGACTCGGATTTGGTTATACCTGTTACTTTGGAATACCGCGGAGAAGCGAGAAAGTTTAACGAATGGTATTTTACAATTCCCGTTGGGAATAAATTTGCCGATTTAAAATATCAAGAGGAAACGAATTCTCTTATGTTTTATACAGACGAAAAAGCGGTGACGGCAATCACTACGTCTGTACCAAATATGTCTTTGTTGAAAACGGCATATTTATGGCATGCGAGTATGAAAATCGCTGCTGGAGAAAGTAAGAAGATGTATTTTTCTGCGCACCTTGGAAGCAAGGAAGAAGTTGAAAAAGAGATGTCTTTGGTTGAAAATGACTATGAGTTCTTCATTCAAAAAGCATTGAATTGGGCGGAGAAGGAAGAACAAGAAATATTAAATAAGTTGCCTAAATTTTCTTCTTCGAATGAGAGTTTAACGAAACTTTATTATCGTGCGTTGGTAACCTATATTACAAATAAGTGGGAAGTTCCAGAATTTGCAATTAATCCTTATTATAGCACAGGGAGCACCAACGGCGGCTGTATGTGTTCGTATTTATGGGATTATAGTGGCGGTATGTACGTGCATCCGTTGGTTTGTCCACATACGAATGAAAAAGAGATTGAAATCTTTTTAAGAAATGATATTACGAATTCCTATGCGATTATGCCCGTTGACGCAAAGCCTTGCGGACCTTGGTATCAAATCAACCAGGAAAAGATTATATCTATGGTATATTATCACGTGCTGCATACGGGTGATAAATCCTTCTTACATAAGAAAGTAGGGGATAAAACTATTGCGGATTGGATGGTTTTCCATGCATTGGTTGGGGATGACGTATCGAAACCTGTTCAATTGATTGATTACGGAGAAGGCGGCAAAGACCATTTGGAATTGCGTCACGAACTGCAATATCGTGGCGTTATGCCTGACCTGAACGCCAGAAGATATATGAACTATGTCAATGCGTATAAATTGACGGAGATTGCGGGTAATCCTTGTCCTATGCTCTTGGATAGAGCAGAGCAATTAAAGGGCTTAATTATGCAGCTTTGGAATCCCAAAGACGAGTGGTTCGACTTTATTTGGAATGGCGAGCGCGACAGTCGAAAGACGGTGCAAATGTTTAAATTTTTGACTAGTGACGTCATTACGAAAGAAATTAAAGATAAACTTATCAACCACTTAAACGAAGAGGAGTTTTTGTCGGAATACGGGCTCCACAGTATGTCTAAATTAGATCCCTCTTTTGACCAAGACGATATTGACAATGGCGGCGGTGGTATTTGTACGGAGTTTGCGGCGGTTATCATCGGGCAGTTGTACGATATCGGAGAAGACGTATTAGCATCGGACATCTTGTCGAGAATTTTGTGGTGGGGTACGCGTTTGCCTTATCTTGGTGATTCGTGTGCGGCAAATATGCAGTTGCAACGGGAGGATACTCCTTTACAGGCGGATATTAGTTCTGTTTCTTTGGCGCAAACAATTTTATTTAAATTAAGCGGTGTGTCTTTGGATTTTGACGGGAAAGTACATATTTGTCCTCCGAAAAACCATTTGACTGCTTGTTTGAAGTATGAAAACTTTAAGTTGGGAGCGTATTGCTTTACTTTAACAATTGAAGAGGATAACTACGAAGTAAAAGTGGGAGATAAGATTTATCGCAATATATGCGGTGAAGAAGTGGTGATTGGTTAATGGATGTTAGATTATTATTGCTAATTGTCGCAGACTTGCTTTTTTCTATTCAATTCGTATTTAACAAAATCTTTCAAAAGCGACAGGGTACAGCGCTTCGGGCGGGATTTTTGTTTTCCTTTCTCTCGGCTAGTGTTTTTGCTGTAGTGATGCTTTTCGTTACGGGTTTTAAGATAGAGATTGAGTGGTTCTCGCTTCTAATGGCGTTTTGTATGGGGTGTACGTACGTATTATTGGCGTATTTAAGTATCAAGGCACTCTCATATACGAGTATCGCAACATTTTCGTTGTTTTTGATGTTGGGCGGAATGGTTGTTCCGTTTCTGTATGGTATATTGTTGAATGGCGATGCCATCACACGGCCTAAAGTCGTTTGTTTTGTCATTATATCGGTAGCATTGTTTCTCAATACCGATTTTAAAAAAGAGAAAAATACGTTTAAAGCAGTGATTTGCTTTTTGGCTGTGTTTTTTATCAATGGTATGGATGGCGTTATTTCTACCATTCATCAACAAAATAAAGGCGGCTTTCCTATCATTAATACCTTTAACTTTATGTTTTGGTGTTGTACGATACAAGCAGTTATTAGTTTGATTTTGTTTTTTATCTTTGCAAAATCAAAGGATGCAAAAATCAATTTGAAAGATAAAAAATCATTGTTTTCAGCGGCTGGTTATGGCTTGGTAAATGGATGCGGAAATTTATTAGTTTATTATAGTGTCGCATTTATTGAACCTTCGTTGCAATTTCCAATCGTAACAGGCGGTACCGTTTGTTTGTCAATCGTTATGGCGTATTTGATAGAGAAAGAAAAGCCGACTTGGAAAAATTTAGTAAGTTGTGCGTTGACTTTAGCGGGTACGATAATATTATTGTTTCAATAAGGTATTCATAGGGGTGAAAGATGGTATTCGAACAAGCAAAATGGTTGCAATTCAATAAAGATTATGAAACGGTTTTTGTTCGCCATCATTTTTCATTGTCTAGTAAAAAGAAGGTAGTTTTAAGAATTATAGGCTTGGGCTTTTTTAAGCTTTGGGTTAATGGGAAATCGGTTACAAAGAATTTATACAATCAGCTCTTTACAACGTATAATCGACGCGATTTAAGCAAGGGGCTTTTCCCGACTGATGCGGATATGAAAACGCGTATTTATTATAATGAATACGATATTACTTCTTATGTAAATTGTGGTGAAAATCTTTTAGCGGTAAGTTTAGGAAATGGTTGGTATAGAAATTCGGATAGATATTGCGAAGGCGATTTTTCGTTTTCAAATAGTTTGCGACTGGTTTTTGAGATTGAAGAAAGTGGTAATATTTGCGGAGTATCGGATGAAAAAACCTTATGCGCAAAAACGCACATTATAAAAAGCACCTTATATAATGGGGAAGTGCAGGATTTTGCTAAGGAAATAAAGGGATGGAATAAAACGTTATTCAATGATATGGGCTGGGAAAAGCCAGAAATTATCTCACCTATAGAATCTCCGTTATATAAATGTGAATGTCCAAGTGATAAAATTGTAAAAACATATTCGCCAAAATGCGTGCTGCGAACTCCAGAATACGCAATTTATGATTGCGGTAGAAATTTAACAGGATATTTGAAGTTTACTTGTTCGAAAAGACAAGAATCCATTAAAGTAGAATACGCAGAAGAATGGGATGGGAAGGATATATTATCTGTTTATAGAGATTTGGATAATTTCTATCAATCTCAAGTTGGCGAATATAAAAATGTTAACGTTGGGCAGATTTGTGAACCGCAGTTTCTTTGGTATGGATTTCGATTCGCCAAAGTTTATGGGAAGATTAAAAATCCCCAAATTTGCGTTGTTAATACTGGGTTGAAGAGAAAGACCAAATTTAGATGTAGCAACGATATTTTGAATTGGTATCACGAAGCGAGCTTGTTTAGTATTGAAAATAATATTCATATGGGGATCCAAATGGATTGTCCACATAGAGAGCGTTATGGATATACGGGAGATGGACAAGTTGCTTGCGACGCGGTATTGTTTAATTTTGATGCTCGGACATTCTATGAGAAGTGGATTGGCGATATTGCCGATTCTCAAGATGCACGGAACGGGAAAGTCCAAAATACCGCACCTTATATGGGTGGTAGCGGTGGCGTTGGCTGGGGAATTGCAATTGTTATAATCCCTTGGACTCTTTATAAAAAATATGGTGACACAACCATCTTAACGCGATATTATTCTAATATGCTTGCATATTTAAAATATTTGCAACACTTTATGAAGGATGGGCTTATTCTTGGTGATGAAGATTCTCGTCCCAAATGGTTGGGTGATTGGAGTTATCCCAACAAAAACAAGATGCTACCAGTTGAATTTGTTTCTTCCTATTTCTTTATTAAGGGGAATCAAATTTTTAAAGAAGTATGTAAGATTGTTGGCGTAGACTATTTAAGTGATATGGATAGTGCGCTAACGGTTTGTAAAGAAAGATTTATCAAAGAATATTTTGATGAAAGTACGGGTGACTTTTTACAGTGTGATTGCGCGGCCAATGCTTTTGCATTGGATGTCGGCTTTGGTGATGAAAGGACTTTAACGAATTTGTGTTTGAAATATCAAGAAGCGAATTGTTTTGATACGGGGATTTTCGGAACAAAACTTTTATTGGGAATTTTGGCGAAATATGGGAAGCACGAAATCGTTTATAATTTATTAGCGAGCAATCAATATCCTTCGTTTGGTTGGTGGAAAGAACAAGGGGCGACTTCTTTATGGGAAGATTGGTCGGGCAGCTTTTTTACGGAAGAAACCAAGGTGGCATCTTCGCAAAATCACATGATGTTTGCAGCAGGACAAAAATATTTATTTGAATCTGTATTGGGTGTAAGACAAGAGAATGGGACATTTATCGTATCCCCTAATCAAATCAGTGCATTAAAATATGTTTGTGGAAAGATTTGCGAGCATGTTGACGATTATGTGGAAGTTAGTTTAAAACGAAATGGTAAGACTGCTTTACTCTTCGTAAAAAAAGGTAAACGCAGCAAGGTTATTTTGTCAATTAATGGATTAGAAAAAACGCTTACAAAGCGATGCACAAAGATTTGCTTGAGAGTGGATGACATAGGAGGTTTGTATGTCACAAAAAAAGAAACTGAAGAATAAATATGGCATTTTTGGTGGAAGACAGGCGAAAATCTTTTATGCTGTATTATTGATTATTCCCATATTGCAATTTTGTGTTTTCTACATAGGTGTAAATGCAAACTCTTTCCTTTTGGCGTTTCAAAAGACGGATCTTTTGACGTTTGAAAAGACTTTCACGTGGGAGCATTTTGAAAAGCTTTGGCTGGAAACATTTGAATTAACGACGATGAGAAAAATTGTAGGAAATTCAATTTTACTTTGGTTTGTTTCGTTGGTGATTAGCGTTCCTCTAGCATTGTTTTTCTCTTTCTACATATATAAAAAGGCTTTTGGTTCTGGGATTTTTAAGATTATTATTTTCTTGCCGTCCATTATTTCGTCTATGGTATTGGTTTTAATATTTAAATATTTTGTCGAATGGGGATTGCCAATGATAGGTGTAGCAACTCCAAGCGGCGAAGATTTCATCACCAATATAAATACAAGATACGGGTCAATCATCTTTTACAACATTTGGATAGGATTTGGTTCAAGCATGTTGGTTTATACTGGGGCAATGAGCCAAATTGATGAATCCGTTGTGGAAGCAGCACAGTTGGATGGTGCAGGGTTATTCCAAGAATTTATTCATTTGACCTTGCCATCTGTTTATCCGACAATTAGTGTGTTTTTGGTAACGAGTATTGCTGCCATATTTAACAATCAAGCAAGTTTGTTTAATTTCTATGGACCTTTGTGCGGAACAGATTATCGTACTGTAGGGTACCATATCTTTGTGAATGTATCGAATGGTAATGCAAATGATCAAGCATACTCCGCGGCAATAGGATTGGCTGGCACGGCCTTGGTAATTCCTACAACGTTTTTAGCGCGTTGGGCCTTAGATAAATTTGGCCCTAGTGAGGTGTGATATGAGGGGCGGATTGAAAAAAAAGAAAGGTGGCTTCAAAAAGGGTAGTTTGTTTCTGTGGATTATAGGAATATTCTTGTTAGCGTATTCTTTCTCTCTACTCTTTCCGATGTTTTGGGGGGTAATCACTTCGCTAAAACAAAACATCGATTTTATGACGAGCCCGATGTCGTTCCCGAAACTGTCGTGGGAATTTAAAAACTATTTGGTGGCTTTTGAGTATATTATTGTGCCTGTGGATACAGCTGGTGGGCAAAGGTACGCTCAATTGGGCGAGATGTTCGGCTATTCTATTTTGTACTCAATTGGGTGTTCGTTTTTTGCGACAATCACCCCTTGTGTCGTAGCTTATTTGGTGCAAAAGTATCCATATAAGATAGGGAAAGTATTATATTCCATTGTGCTTGTTACGATGGTTATTCCAATTGTTGGCTCATTACCTTCGGAGTTTGCATTGGTGCAAGCTCTGGGTTGGAGTGATAGTATGATTGGGATGTGGTTAATGAAGGCTAATTTTTTGGGAACATATTTCTTGATATTATATGCGTCCTGGAAAGCAATTCCTGAATCTTACATGGAAGCTGCTTTTGTGGACGGAGCATCGCATTGGCGGGTGTTCTTTGAAATTATGCTCCCTATGATGAAAATTCAGATTTTGGTGATTTTTGTTTTGAATTTTATTGTATTCTGGAATGATTACCAAATCCCGATGTTGTATATGCCCAATAAGCCTACCGCGGCATATGGTTTGTATTATTTCTCTGAAGGACCTGGGAAGAATGCAAATCAAACGTCCACAACACCAATGAAATTGGCTGGGGCTGTTGTGGTTACGGTGCCTATCATTATTGTGTTTTCAATCTTTAAGGATAAACTGATTGGGAACTTAACGATGGGTGGATTAAAGGGATAAAATATAAAAAGGTAATTAAATCGTTTTTATTAACTGAAATTGATTTAAGTAAAGGAGGATAAAATGAAGAAGAATAATAAGGCAAAAGTCTTATTGTTAATAGTAGCGTGCCTTGTATTTATTGCGAGCCTTTTTTCCATTATTGTAACGAAAACTGTTCAAGCAACTACGTTTACATACGACCTTATGGAAACGAATGGAATAACGATGGAAATGGGGGTCAAAAATTCGTCTTCCAAGTCTGGAAGAACGGGGCTATTATTAACGGGAGGCAGAGAAGGTGCACAGGCGGAATTTAACCGTGATTTTGCTGGTGAATTCGATGTTGAATTTGATTTATACTCAAAGAATAATGCGTTGAAACAAGTTGCGTTCTTATTTGAATCGGAAACTGGGGACGAATTTACTATACACTATGTTTTGGGTAGTAGCTTTACTGGTTTCTATGCCGAAATAGATGGGGAGCGCGCAGGCGTTACCGATTGGATAACGAGCATTGATAATCATAACGGGAAATATACAAAAGCAGACGGCGAAAGCGTATATTTGGTATTCAACCCAGAAGATATGACCGTTTACGGAGGGTCAGCGTCTTCGAAACGTTCCTTGATTTGGGATTTTTCCGAGCTGTATAATGATGGAAAGACGCTTAACTGCGTAATGTCTTCGTTTGTTTCGTACAAAGTAACGATTGTCTTTGAAGATATTGATAGCGGAGAAGAAGGCGGATTATTGTTGTACACTTTGAACGGTACGAAGTTAGATAACGTAGTCATTCGTAATACCAGTGCACCGCGGTTAGCTGTAGATACGAGATGGGCGCCGATTGCTGGCGAAAGTTACAAAGTTCCGCAACCTTACGTATCTACGATTTTGAACGATGAAATTCAATCTACGGAAGTATACGTTAGTGTGGCGCAAGGCGATAAGGTAATCTTGGAAAATTGTGCTTGGACGGAAGATTTATCCGTTGCAATTCCAAAGGCTGGAGAAACGGATTTTACGTATACCTTGTCGACGAAAAACGGCATAGTAAAGAAAGTCGTTACGCTGTCTGCGGTTTCGCGTGCGAAGGTTTCTATTGACTGGACATATTCAAGAGAGCTTGAAACGTATTATAGCGCGCAACTTGGACTTGGTGCAACGATTATGTTACCCGCGGCAACGTACACGACCAACGTTTACAGTGGGGTGGAAGATTTGACTGCAACCGTAACCATTTACCACAATGACGAAGTGATTGATGATGCGGCAACGATGTTGGCCAACGAAGAAAGAGCTTATGTATTTGATAAGGAAGGTATTTATACCATTCGTTTTGAAACGAATGATGGTTTGACGAATGTAACGGATTCTTATGAATTTTATGTATCTGAAGCATTACCTACGTTGCCTGATTTGGGAATTGCGGCTACGTACTATGTAAACGAAAAGCTTTCTTTGCCTGATGCGGATATGATGTTGGGCGCACAGTCGGTAGCGGCCACGAGAAGAATTATTTATCCTTCCGGGAAATCGTTATACAATACAGAAGTTACCCTTGATGAAGCGGGCAACTATGAAATAGTATATAGCGCTATGATAGATGGGGTAGGCTATCAATTAACGGAAAAATTTGTTGTATACGCAAAGAATACAGACTTGTTCTATAATGTTTCTGGACGTGGTAGCGTAACGTTAAGTGCTAGCGGTTCTTACTTGGATGAATCAGAAAGAGGTGTGTATATTTCTGCAACGAACGGTGCAGAAATTCAATATGCAAATGTTATCGATATGACGAATATGAAGCAATCGGATACATTGCTTGACCTTCGTATTGTTCCCGATTCTGTTGGGGAATTGAACTTTTCGATTTTGAGAATTCGTTTGACGGATATTTATGATGAAAATAATTACGTTGAAATCAAAGTAAAGGACGCAACAATGGCGAATGCAGGTGGTGCTGCATATATTCAAACCGCAGCCACTGGGCAGAAGATGGGTGGTATTTCTTCTGGCGATGGTATCAATACGGAATCTGCGCCTTATAGCGGTTATAACGGAATGGCGGGCTTTAGAGGCTTGGTTAACAATCAATTTGAGTATAGCTTAGGATTCTCGATGGATTATGCGGAGAAAAAATTGTTTTGTTCGACGGACTGGCAGCTGCTCGTTAACGGTAACCCCAAATATTTGATTGCAGATTACGATGATCCTGACCATTTCTCGACGCTTTGGGGCGGTTTTACGGAAAATAAGTGCTATTTGACTCTTATTCCTGAAGGGCTTGTATCTTCGGCAAATATGGTCGTTAAAACAGTAGCAGGGATGAACTTGGCAGAAGAGGTGGTCGTTGACAATGAACGGCCTGAAATCGTTGTAAATTATAAGGAAGGATTGACGAAACTTCCCGTCGGTATTGTTGGGATGGAGTATGAGTTGCCACAAATTGGTGTGCGTGATTTATATAATGCAAAGACTGCAACACGCGTTTATTCCGTATGGAATGGTCTCTTGAATGAAATTTGCACAAACGGTGGCACGTTTACGCCTAAAAATAGTGGCGTTTATGCAATTGTTTATACGGCAACAGATGTATATGGAAATGAAGCCGAAAAAGTAGAATACATTAACGTAGTAGCGCAAGAAGAAGTTGAAGATATTGATATTTCTTTCAACGGTGAAACGGAAATAAGTGCCTTTATCGGTGTACCCTATGAGTTGCCCCAATATACGGTAAGCAATGGTATAGGTTTCAATAAAGTAAAAGTTACCGCAGAAAATGAAAATGGTGAAGTAATCAATGTTGAAGGCGATACCATTGTTTTCAATCAAAGCGGTGAATGGACGTTGACGTTTGAAGCATACGACTATTTTGGTGATGCGCGTAAGCAAATTAAGACGCATACGATTAACGTAACGAGAAAAGGTGAACCGATATGGGATGGCAATATTGTTTTGCCTAATATGTTTATCAATGAATATACCTATACGTTGCCTTTACCAGTAGCGTATGACTATTCGATTAGTGAAACGACCCCTGTAGCACTTATTCCTGAAATTACGATAAAGGATGCCAATGGCGAAAGAGCTCTTCATGGCGGCGAATATTTGGCGAAAGTAGCAACGCATGGCGAAGAAATCCTTGTAACTTATAAGTGGACGGCTGAAAACGGGGAAAGTTTAGAAAAAACATTTGTTGTATTTGGCGGCATAGTTTTTGAAAACGGGTTGTTGGATATGTCTAAATACTTCGTTACGAACGGGCTAATGATTACATTGGATGAGCTTTCTTCTGATTTCGTTGTTAATGGGGCTACATATGATGGAAAGCCTTCTGCACAATTTGCTAAGGAAGTATTGGCAAGCGAATTTTCCTTCTGGTTTACAGTAAAAAAAGACTGGAATAACTTTGATGGGGTAACCATTTACGTTTGGGATAGCGTTGATGCCACGGAAAAAATAAAGGTGGGTATTTATAAAAGAGGCGAAGGGACTGGTACGAGTTCGATTTCTTTCAATGATGGCGATATGCGTACGGTACAAGGTACGTTCTGGGAAGAAAACCTTATCAACCTTGGGTTTGCTTACAATGAAATCACCCAAGAAATTTATGATGGTTCTGGGGCTGTGGTGTTCGTAGCGGATAAAACAATTTACGGTAAAGAGTTTAATGGCTTTAGTAGTGGTAAAGTTTATATGAGCTTTGAGTTGGACGGTGTTGTTGGACAGTCCGCTGTAACTGTAAAACAAATTAACGGACAGTATGTTTGTTCTATCCAGGAAGATCTTACTCGTCCTGACGTACTTCTTTTGGGCGCAATCGGTGGTTCTTATATTGTCGGGAGCGAAGTGGAAATTCCAGCAGTTCTAGCGGTTGACGTATTAGGTGAAATATGGCAAGCAACGGTTACGGTTGTTTGCCCAGATGGGAGTACGGCGACAGCCGTTAGCGGTAAGTCATTGTCTAAAGCATCGGCTTATGAAAGCTATCGTATTGTTTTAACGCAAACGGGAAGCTATATGGTTCAGTATATTATTAGTGATACCGCAGGATTTAGACAAAAGATAGAAAAAACTTTAATCGTGCCTGACACGGAAGCTCCGATTGTGAAAGTAAATGGAAAGTTATCTCAATCAGCGAAGGTCGGCGATTCGATCAAACTTCCTACCGTAACTACAACGGATAATGCAAGTAAAAGTGTAAATGTATACGTAATTATTATTAAACCGAGTTCTTATGCGTATGTAACGGAAGATCAAAGCTTGAAGCTCGATGTTGCTGGTACGTGGACAATTCGTTATTTTGTATATGACGATTATTATAACTGTACGATTGTAGATTGTGTGGTTGAGGTAAAATAAAGGAGTAAGTAAACAATGAAAAAGACTAAAATACATATTTTTGCATTGCTTTTGGTGAGCGTTGCATTGTTTGCGGGTTGTAAAAACTCTTCTACCTCAAATGTCGATATTGGCAAACAGACATCGGATTATCTTATTAAAAGTGGTAGAAGCGAGTATCAGATTGTCATTCCTGAAAATGCGACAAATTATGAACAAGATGCCGCAAACGAATTAAAAGACTTGATTGAAGAAGCGACGGCGTATACGTTGCCTATAGTTAAGGACAATGGATTATCGGCAAAATCTGGTAAATATATTGCCATAGGCAATACAAAATTGCTTTCCGAAAGCGGCATAGCTGTTGATAATGACGAACTTGGTTATAGTGGATATTTAATGAAAACAGTTGGCGATGACGTATATTTAACAGGAAGCATCGGTAAAAATGTTCCTGGCACAGTTTATGCGGCTTACGGTTTTTTAAATAAAACTTTGGGTTTTAGACAGTATACGTCAGATTTTTATACATTAAATAAAGTTTCAGCGTTCACGCTTCCGCAGTTGGATGTGGTAGATATCCCTGATATTGATCAACGTTCCCTGGGGTACTTAGCTTTAAATACGAATCCTATGTATGCAAAGCGTATGCGCTTGCAACAATTCCACGGCGCAACCACATCTAACGAGTGGGTTTTGACGGGGCATACGATGATTCATTCGCTGTTGAATTATGAAAGCTATGGCGCTCAACATCCAGAATGGTATTGTGGTGGTGAAGGTATATTGTTGAGTAACTGTTTGTCAAATCTTGAATTGCGAGACACGATGGCGCAAAATATTATTAATTTTTGCGAACAGAATACAGTTGCGCAATATATTCAAGTTGGTATGGCAGATAACTTTACCGAATGTCATTGTGAGCTTTGCGATGCAAATCGTATCAAATACGGTAGTTATTCTGGCATCCAAGTTGATATGATGAATTATATGTCGGACATTGTTACGGCGTGGATTGAAAAGAATCAACCGGGTAGAGAATTAAAAATCATTATGTTTGCATATCACTGGGGGGAAGCTCCTCCTGTAAAGATGGATGAAAACGGGAAGTATGTACCTTATCATGAAGACCTAATTTGTCGTGATAATGTAGGGATTATGTGGGCACCTGTTGGCGGTGATTTTGGTATAAGCTTTACAGCACCGCAGGCGGCTAGTTATTATAACCAAGTTATGGGCTGGAATGCGCTCACTAATGTAAAAACTGCATATTTGTATTGTATAGACTTCAGAAGCTACTTGTTGAATTATAACAATTTTGGTTCGGTTCAAGAAAACTATAAATTCTTGGCAGAAAATGGTTATGAAATGGTTTATGACCAAGCCAATGCTGACGATACAATAGGTGGATCATTTGAGGATATGCGAATCTATGTGCAATCGCGTTTGTTGTGGGATACGGATTTGAACTATGAGCAGTTGGCGCAAGAGTTTATTCAAAATGTTTACGGTGCTGGTGCTGTGGGAGTTCAAAAATATTATGACATAACTCGTTCCTGGTTGACTGTATTGCAATCACAGAATCTTATTAATGGTACAATTTATTTTCCACTTCTTGAACGTAGCTTATGGCCCAAGTATCTTGTAGATTCTTTGGATGCAGCGTTGAATGAAGCTATTTTGGCAATCGAACCATTGAAGGATAATGAGCCCGAAATATATACAACTCTGTTGAATCGAATTCAAAGAGAACGTTTAACAACGATGTATCTCAATTTAAATTTCTATGAGGGATATTATTCAGAGGAAGCATATGCGGAATTGATAAGCGAATTTGAGCATTATACTAATTTATTTAATATTCGCTCGCTCGGTGAAGGTGTTGGGGAAGTTTCAACATTTATAAGTTCTCTAAAACAATAAGGAGGAAAGTTCATAATGAAAAAAACTGTAAAAATGTTAATGGTTGCACTTCTTGGAATGGCGATGTTGTCCAATGTTGTGTTTACAGGTTGCAAACAAAATAATAATGGTGATGCTTCCACGAAAGAAGAATTACCTGTTGCATTGGATAAATATGAATGCGTATTAAAAGAGGGTGAAACGTATACTTTGACGTTTACGGATAGCAGCGGTGGCATTGCCGTATGGACGTCTAGCGACGAATCGGTTGCAACGGTAGACCAAAGCGGTAAAATTGCTGCGTTAAAGAAAGGCACAGCAGAAATAACCGTTACGATTGGCGAAGAATGGGCAACCTGTTACGTTACTGTTGAAGAAGCGGTTGCTATTGCCCCTACTTTTGATTTGGGGATTAAAACGACGTCTATGTACGTAGGCGGTCAAGCTGTTGCACTTACACCCTACGTAACTATGAATGGGCAAGAATTGACGAAAGAGGAAATTTCCAAATTGCAAATTACATATCAATCGTCGGATGAAAAGGTGGCAACAGTTGACTCGCAAGGTTTGGTAACCGCGTTGAGTTGGGGGGAAGTAACGATAAAGGCTTCGGTAACCTTAAACGGCGTATATTTTGAAGATAGTGTTAAGGTAACGGTTAAGGATCTTATTATTGTTGAACCTATTGCGGAAAGTATTACTATTGGTTCACCCAAAACACTCACGGGTGCGGATAACAGCAACATGTCGGCAATGGTAGGAGTCAAGGTTTTTGTTGGGGTGGATTTTGAAGAAATTAAAGACCCTGTATTGTCCTATGAAAGCAAAAACCCTGATATTGTTACTGTAGATAAAAAGACTGGTGTCGTAACAGCTGTGAGTGAAGGTGCTGCATCCATCGTTGTTAAGTATGAAACATTTGAAACTATAGTTACGGTTAATGTGGCGACGGCAATTGCAAGTAAAGCGGATTTGGATAAGTTGGCTTTGGCGTATTTGAATAATGAAACGGAACTTTGGTCTGCGGAGGCAAGTTACGTTTTAACGCAAGATATTGATTATAATGGAGAGTATATTATTCCTATTGCCGCTTATTATGGCCCCCGCTACGGTGGTGGTTGGGGTTACTGGGGCGCAATTAATGGCAACAACGAAAATAGCGAAGGGAATCCGTTCTATGGTACGATTGATGGGAACGGACACGCCATTGTGAATGCCGTGATGCCTTATGCTTCCAGTTATAGCGCATATTGTGGTATTGGTAACAATTTTATCGGTATGTTACAAGGGACGTTAAAAAATATTGCATTTAAAAATATTGAGACGGAAAATTATGCTGAATGCATAGCTGCACATCCTGAATATGCAAGTAAGGTACAAGCCTATGATAGCGTAGGTGTACACGGGATGTTAGGGTGTATTCTTCCCGGCGGGGTGGTGGAAAACGTATACGCGGAAGTTCATTTAAAAACGGCGACGATTAATATATATCACGGCGGTGTATTGGCGGCGGTTGTTGATGGTGGTGCGATGAAAAATTGCGTGACGAAAGTAACAGCTGAAAGCTACGATAACGGATCGGAAGGGATTGTTGGTAGGTATTGGGTGTCTGGACATAAAGATTTCTTGGCGGACATTGGCTTGATCGCTGGTATTAATGTAGGGGAAATGAGTAATTGTTTCACCATTGTAGAAAATACTAAATTTAAGCAAGTTGTATCGAATTCTAGCGTATTGAATAAAGCACCGTATATCAATTTATTCCAAGGTTCATTCTATAATGCTTGGGTGGATGACCAGGTTACGAATAGAGCAACGAGCGGAACAAATAATAATCTTGGAAGATATGATTCTGCAGATAGCTTTATGGATATGCAGAATGCTAATTTGGAAACGTATGGTTTCAATCTTATGTACTGGAATGCATGGTTGGCGAAATAATTTGAGGAGAATAAATAAAATGAAGAAAACAGTATCTATTTTTTTAGTTTCAATTCTTTTGTGTTCAATTGGTTCGCTGGGTGGATGCTCCAATGTGAATAACGGGGTGAAGATTGACCCGACGAAGTCTCAAATCTATATCGGCAACTATGACGGCGGCGTAGGCTCTGCGTGGATTTTAGAGCTCGCAAAGAATTTTGAGACAAAGTATGCAAACACTCCGTTTGAAGAAGGAAAGACTGGTGTGCAAGTCATCATAGACAATTCAAAGAACAACGATGGCGGCGCTTTGGCGGGGTTGATTAATACGTCAAAGAATGAAATATGGTTTACTGAGCAAGTTGCGTATTACTCTTTGTTAAATTCTGGCGTTTTATTGGATATAACCGATTGGGTAACAGAAGATTTTGAGGAATACGATTTAACAACGGATGAAGTAAACGGGGCAGTTTCCGTTTCCATTGAGGATAAATTGGAAGAAAATAATCGAAATTATTTCAAAACCCCGACGTCATTAGGTGAGAAAGGCGAAAAATATTATGGTTTGCCCTTCTATGATGCGTTTTATTCCATGTTCTACGATATCGATCTTTTTGAGGAAAATAATTTGTTCATGAAGGATGGGGGCGGTTGGTGCATCAAAGAAACGGATGTTAAATCAAAGGGACCCGATAATATTTTAGGAACTGAAGACGACGGTTTGCCTGCCACTTACGACGAATTCTTTTCTTTGATGACGCGTATGAAATTGGTAGGCGTAACACCATTTGTATGGTCAGGCACCTACATTGCATATGTATCCAAAGCAATGGTTAACTTGTGGGCAGATTTTGAAGGATACGAGCAAATGATGCTGAACGTTTCTTTGGAGGGTGACGCTAAAAGCCTTGTTGATGTGGACGCTGCGGGGAATATTATCCCCTATAATGCGGGGGAATCAATGGGGATCACTAATGAGAATGCCTATTTGCTTTCGAAACAAGAGGGCAGATATCATGCTTTGCGTTTCTTGCGTGAAGTAATGAATGATGCGGATAATATTAACGTGCGCTCCTTCCAGTCGTCGTTCTCGCATTTGAATGCGCAAGATGCTTTCTTGTATCCTAGATACGTACCAAATATGGAAAACTGTGCAATTTTGATTGATGGTACATGGTGGGAAAGCGAAGCAACCGCAACCTTTAATACTTTGTCGACGACGAATGCAAGTGCATCGAAAACACAACGTCGCTTTGGTATTTTACCTTTACCTAAAGCTACGGCAGATAAAGTCGGTGAAAAAACGACCCTTTACAATATGAATAGTTCGGCGTGTATGGTTTCGTATAATGTAAAACCTGCCAAATATGAATTGATTAAGCAATTTATTCAGTATTTGCATAGCAATGAAGGGTTATCCATTTTTAATAGGGTTACGTCTATGACGCGTCCTTTTGATTATACCCTTGAAAGCGAACAGCTTGAGCAAATGTCTCACTATGGCAAGACTTTGTATGAATACACGAAAAATGCTGATATCGTATATCCGTTGAATAGTCAAAACAAGATGTTCTTAAATAATGAAACGTATTTCAATGCTGCATATTCTTGGTCATGGAATTCGATTGTAAACAAGGAGACAATAGACTGGGGATCCTTGCCTGAAACTTTTAAGAATAAGAAGTCTATGACCGCAGCCACGTATTTTAATGGGCTTTATGATTATCAAGAGACTTATTGGTCCACCTTTAAGAGCTATTTTAATTGATTTGGCAAGGGGGATGCTTTGAAGTGTCCCCCTTAATTAATGAGGAGTATTATGTGTTATAAAAAGAGGAAAGATTGTTATTTTGGTTTGCATTTTGATTTTCATGCAAATAAGGAAACAGAAATGATTGGGTGCGATTGGGATGATGCATTATTGAGGGAAGTCCTTGAAACGGTGAAGCCCGATTTTGTGCAATGTGACACAAAAGGGCATCCAGGCATTTCAAGTTATCCGACGAAGGTGGGGGTAGCTGCACCGAATATCGCGGTAGACATTTTACGTAAATGGCGCGAGATAACAGCCGAATACAATATTCCTTTGTATGCACATCATTCTGGTTTGTGGGATATTATTGCAACAGAACAAAACCCCGAGTGGGCGGTGGTGTCGGCTGATGGATCTTTACGTACAGAAACGAGCGTCTTTTCGGATTATGCAAAGGAGCGCTTGATTCCACAGCTTATTGAAATGGCTCAAGATTATCAACTGAACGGCGCTTGGATAGATGGAGAATGCTGGGCTGTTTTTGAAGATTATAGCGATAGGGCAAAGGCTTTATATAAAGAAAAATATGGCGTAGAGCCTGAATTGCCAACGGAAGAAGGGTTTGTAAGATTCCAAAACTTTGTTCGTCAAGGCTTTTTGGATTACGTTCACAATTATATATCTGCCGTAAAAAAAGTGGCCCCGGAATTTGAAATTACATCCAACTGGTTAAATTCCTCGCAAGGGGTTGTATATGATGAGCTTACTGATTTTCTTTCGGGGGATTTTCCGCCTACAAACGCAACCGAAATGGCAAGGGTTGAAAGCCGTTTTCTTGCCGCCTATGGTAGGCCTTGGGATTTAATGGCTTGGAGTTTTTTGAGTATGTACAACAACTTCAAGGGGGTAGATACCAAAATAACCAAGTCGGCGCGGTATCTGAAACAGGAAGCGGCGCAAGCAATTTCGCAAGGTGGTAGTTTTCAAGTTTACGCGGCACAGTCCCCCGCAACGGGCGTGCTTTATAAGAAAGAACTTATACCCGTATTAAAAGAACTTGCGGATTTTTGCCGTACAAGAGAAGACTATTGCCATCGCGCAAAAGCCGTTCCCGACGTAGCGGTTGTTTTTTCAGATGCAGCCTTGAGATATAAAAAGAATAGAATTTTTCACTCGTTTGAAAGTGTATATATCGGGGCTACACGTAGCGCCTTAAATGCTTTGATCGACAACGGGATGTCGGCAGAGATTTTATTAGGCGGATACCTTGCGAATTATGAACCTGCATACGGTAAAAAGGCGTATGACCCCACGATAAGTAGCGTAGGATGCCTTCCGATTACTGGTGGGGCGCAAAAAGGACGAGATTTGTCAGAATATTCTGCGCTGGTTGTACCTGACGCTTATGATATTGAGCCTGAATTAAAACAAACATTGTTGACCTATGCAAAGAATGGTGGGCACTTAATCCTTATGGGTAAAGGGACGGCTCGGTTGTTTGCTACGGATTTACAATTAACTTTGCAAGACGTTGAGTATGATTTATTTGATGTTATAGTGGGTGAAAATGCTAATGATGTCAATGTTCCTTTTATTAAATTGCAAGGAGTAGGTCGCGATTTATTTGGGCTTTGCGGTTATCAAAAGAAGTGTGGCCGTTATGTACAGGGAAATAATGTGACGTCTGGCGCAAGAGTAATGGAATACGGAAATGGTTTTGTTTACGTTATGCCGTTTGATTTTGGACAAGCCTATGATCAATGCAGGACATTTACCTTAAGAAATGCAATGGCGAAAGTGCTTGACGAAATATCGGCAAAGTTGCGTGTGAAAGGCTCTAATTATGTGGACACGGCTTTGATGGAAAAAGAAGGGAAGACTTATATCCACTTAATTAATATGTCTGGTGAGCATAGGGGGTCTTGGGATTCTTATTTAAGTATTATAAAGGCGAACGATGAAATTCCCCCCTTATGCAATATACAAGTAGAGTATGTGACCAATCAAAAACCGAAAGCCTTGGTTGCAAAACCTTCCCAAAAGGAAATTCCTTTTGAATATGACGGCGAAACGCTTCGTTTTTCTTTGGACAGGTTAGATTTATACGAAATCATAGCCATTGAAAATTAATAAATCATTAAGAGGTAATCATTGTGTTAAAAAATATTTTCACTGTAGCAATTTTAGGGGTGGGAGCTCGCGGGGGAGACTCTTATGGGCAAACCATTCAAAAAAGTAAAGATAAGTTTAAGATAGTTTCCCTTTGCGATATGCGTCAAGAGCGTTTAGATCGCTTTGGTGATTTATTTGAAGTTGCAAAAGAGGAAAGGTTTTTAGAGGAAAACGTATTCTTTGAAAAAAAGAGAGCAGACGTGTTAATTATTGCAACGCAAGATGCTGATCACGTACGTCATGCAAAAAAAGCTTTTGAATTAGGCTATGACGTTTTGTTGGAAAAGCCTATTAGTGATAATTATGATGAGTGTGTTGAATTGTTAGAGTGTCAAAAGAAATATGGGGCAAAAGCGTTGGTGTGTCACGTCCTTCGATATGCACCTGTGTTTGTGAAAGCGGCTGAACTGCTTGATAATGGCGAAATAGGACGTCTTGTGGCAATAAACGCATTAGAACGCGTTGGGTTTTGGCATCAAGCGCATAGCTACGTTAGAGGGAATTGGAGAAGTAGTAAAGACTCTACTCCTATGATTTTGGCAAAGTGTTGCCATGATTTGGATTTATTGCAGTTTTATGCAAAATCGAAATGTAAGAGCCTTTCTTCCGTTGGTGATTTGACTTTTTTTAAGAAAGAATATGCACCTGAAGGAGCAACGCACAAATGTGTGGATTGCCCTCATCTGGATTCTTGCATATATAGCGCAAAGCGCATTTATGTGCAACGTTGGATAGACGATGGGCGTCCAGAAGATGTATTCCCGTTTAACACTGTAGCCATGGCACCGAATACAAAAGAAAACTTAACGGCGGCGATTGAAAAAACGCCCTACGGAAGATGCGTGTTCTTATGTGATAACGATGTTGTTGACCATCAAATTGTAGCAATGACGTTTGAAAATGGTGTAAAAGCGGAATTAACAATGACAGCGTTTACTGAGACGGGCGGCAGAAGAATTACATTCTTTGGTACGCACGGCGAATTGGTTTTAGACGAGCAAGAGAATGAACTTCGTTTAAAGAAATTCCATAGTGATACGATTATCTTTAAAATGGAAGAATTAATAGAAAAAGGATACAACCATGGCGGCGGTGACAAGTTCTTGATTGAACGTTTATACGACGTCTTGTGTGGTACGGTTATCGCTGGCACTTCTTTGGCGGAATCTATTGAAAGCCATTTGATGGGTATTTGCGCAGAAAAGTCGCGCTTGAATGGCGGGGATTTGGTGTTGGTTCATAAGGAGTAAATTGTGAAAAGAGAGCGTTTTGAATGGATACATAGCTGGTGTGATGAAACGGAGAAGTCAGACTTACCGAGAGTCCTTTTGGTTGGGGATTCAATTTGCCATGGTTATCAAGAAAAAGTTCGTGCGCAATTAAAAGGAATTTGCTATGTGGATTACGTTGCGACGTCCTATGCTATTGATAATAGAATGTATAACGATTTGGTGAAAAGTTTTTTAAAAGGAAATGACTATCAACTTTTACATATCAACCATGGATTACATGGAATACATATGTCGCAGAATTGCTATAAACGGCGCTTTGCTAAACTATTATCTTTTGTGAAAAAGGACGTTAAAGTTATTATAGCAACGTCAACTTGCGTATACCAAAAAGGAAATAATAATTTCGATAAGCGTTGGATGAAACGTGTAGAAGAACGAAATGCTGCTGTGCAAGAATTGATTGTTGAAAACGACTACTGTTTGGATGATTTATATGAAGTGAGTATGCAAATGTCGAAAGATTTGCGGAATCAAGATGGTACGCACTATTTAGACGAGGGGTACGAAGTTTTAGCAACAGCGGTTGTAAATAGTATAAAACAAATTTTGTTGAAGGAAGAATGATAATATGAAGAAAGAAAAAAGGCGGGGAATTATTCCCGCTTGTGTGCTGGTGCTTATAATGACTTTCTCTATTAGCGCTGTTGGTTGCGCCACGTCGAATGTGGGAGATGATACCAATATAGGTACCGGGACAGATATTGAAAGCGAAAGTGGGAGCGGGGCAAATACGGAGGATACCGATAAAGAAGATGTGTTCTTGCCACCAGAGGAAGTTTACTTATCACTACTGAATTGCGGTTCTTTTACCAATACATATCAGTTGAAGGCAAAATCGTTTGAGGGGGTAATTTGCACTAGTGATGATGATTCTATCGCCATGGTAAACAACGAAGGAGTAATCCAAGCTGTTGGCATAGGAGGAACAAAAATTCATCTTTTGTTTGATGAAGGACAGTCATTTGATATTGATGTGACGGTAGCATCGGGGATAATTGATGAAAAATCTGACTTAGACTATTTAGCGGCGGCATATCAAAATGAGATGCTTTCCCTTTGGGACGAAGAAAATTATTATTTGCTTGCTTGTGATGTTGATTACAATGGCGAGACCTTTATTCCTATTGCACCGCTTGATGCAAGTATTTTTTCGGGCGAGTGGGGTGTATTCGGTGAATTGAACAACGGGCATACCTTTGCGGCTACAATAGATGGAAAAGGACATAGCATTTCCAACGCAGTAATTCCGTATGGAACGGTATTGACGGACAAATATGGTGCAGGTGGTGCGTTTATTGGCAACTTTTCGGGCGTCTTAAAAAATGTCTTTTTTGAAAATACTTCAACCGAAAATGCACGTGCTTTCAAAATTTCAAATCCTGAAAGCGGTTTTCAAGGGGACTGGGACATTAATCAGATGCAAGGGATAGTATCTGTAAATGCAGGGCTTATTGAAAACGTTTACGTTGAAATGCTTTTAAATACGGCAGCGCTTGGGCAAGATTCGACGGGTGGTGTATTGATAGCGAAAAATACCGCCACGGGTATAGTACGCTGTTGTATAACGGAAGTATCTATTCTTGATGCGAGTGTATGGGACGGCGGAATCGTGGGACGTTTTTGGAATGGTGTAAACGGTGAAGAAGGTAAGCCTTCTCGGTCGGATTGGGATTATTTATCGGATATTGGCTTGATTATCGGCACGAATAATGGTCTTATGGAGAATTGCTTTACGATTGTGGAGAATGAAGGCTTCAAAACGACAGGTAGCACTACGGTTTATGAATATTTGCCTATGTTCTATGGCGGATTCTATGCTGGGTGGACAGCAGGGCCTAATTATAAAGACGGTATGGGTAATGGTGTTTTCACAAATCTGCAAAGATTTTCATCGTTGAACGATTTACTTGGCTCAATTTCAAGTAAAATGTTTGTACGCTATGGTTATAATACATCCTATTGGGAAAGTTGGTGGGGTATTTTTTAATTAGCTTAAATGTGATCACTTCACTTTCACCAAAGGTTCTACAGTTTTTAAGGTGACTAAATAATACGATAGAGAGGTTTGCAATGAAAAGAGTAATTCCACAAGGACATATTAAGGAATTTTTGAATCTACAATTGGATGGATTGACGGGGCATATGTATGCGGCTGGATATCCGTTTGATTTAGTGGAATGGGGTAAACCCGATATAATAGTAGATAACGAGAATCCGTCTTGGTGGGTATATGAACAAGTCGCATATTGGATGGATGGCGCTTTGCGTTGCGCAATTGCGTTGGAACAACAGTCAGTTATTGCACAGATTGCGCAAATGATATATAATGTCATTGACAATGCGGATGAAGATGGCTATTTGGGACCGAAGTTCTTACGGGAATCGGATGGTTGGAATCGTTGGCCGCATGTGGTGTTTTTTCGGGCGTGTATGGCTTTATATGAATATAATCAAGATGAGAGAATTGTCGTTGCTTTGAGTAAACATTATTTAGGGTCTAACATTGATTTTAGCAATTATCGCGATGTATTAAACGTGGAAATTATGTTATGGCTTTACGGCAAAACCCAAGATAACCGTTTATTAGAGTTGGCTGAAAAAACATATGTTAATTATAATGAAAAATGTATGGACGACCTATCCGACAAAATTGCATTGTCTAATAAAAAGCCACGTGCACATGGGGTTTCATATAACGAATACTCGAAATTAGGTGCAATTTTATATATGTATACTGGTAAAAGTCAGTATTTAAATGTAAGTGTTCGTGCAGTGGCTAAAATTGATGAGTTCTTTACACTTCCAGGTGGGGCAAATTGTAGTGACGAATTTATGATAGGGAATGAATATTATCATTCTATTGAAACCTGTGATGTAACGGACTATACTTGGAACTTGTTTTATCTATTAAAGGCAACGAAAAATCCTATCTATGCCGATAAGATTGAGAAATGTATATTTAATGCGGGGATAGGCTGTGTATTGGAAGATTTTAAGGCTTTGCAATATTTTTCCTGTGCAAATCAGATTGTTATGGATGGAAACTCAAACCATAACACCTTTTTTAAGGGCTCGGAATGGATGAGTTATCGTCCTAATCCCGGAACGGAGTGTTGTCCAGGGAATGTAAATCGTTTTATGCCCAATTATCTCTTAAATTCGTGGCAACAGGAAGGGGACAAGGTGTTTTCTCTTGTATATGCCGCAAGCGAATTTCAGAGCGAAATAAATGGCCAAAAGGTATGTATCAAAGAAACAACGGATTATCCTATTAATGAAAAGATAAAGTTTGAAATTGATACAGAAACGCCGTTTAAGTTTTTCGTTCGTATTCCGCAATGGGCGGTTAAATACCGTATATTGATTGATGGGAAAGAAGTTGTTGTTGAGAGTAAGAATGCGTACGTATGTTTAGATATTAACGGAAGTTGTGAAGTTAAACTTGATTTTGAAAGTGAAATTGAAAAACATATAAAAGCAGGAAAGATTTGGTTGTCAAAAGGTGTTTTAACCTATAGTTTTGGACAAAAGGGTAAGAGAATTAAAGAAGGGAATGATGAATATCCCAACTATTCAATTTATCCTGATGGGGAATGGCGTTATGCAATTTACAATAAAGCGTTGAGCTTCGTTCCGTGTGAAAATTTTACGGGATGGGATTTGAATTTACAATTGCCGTACATCGAAGCAGACGCTAAAATAATTGAAAACTGGGAGTTGGAAACGCAAACGGCAATCCGTAGATGTATCAACTTATATGAGAAGAAGTATAAGGTATTGCGCAAAAAGTGTGTGTTTACACCTAAATTATTGCCGAAGCATAAGTTGAAACTTGGAACTGATATGCAAAAAATACGTTTATATCCTTATGGCGCATGTAAAGTGCGTTTAACGGTGTTTAATCATTTACAGGAGAAATGAGATATATGCAAAACTTAAGGGAATATATTCACAATAATTGGGATAAGACGGTTCGTTGCACTACGCCAGAAATGTTGGCGAAGGACAAGACGTTGCTTTTCCTTCCAAAGCCTTATACTGTGCCTTGTATGGATACACATTTTCAAGAGCTGTATTATTGGGATACATATTTTACGAATAAAGGCTTGGTTCTATCTAATCGTATAGATATGGCAATTAATAATATTTTCAATTTTGCATACTTAATTGATAAATATGGTTTTATTCCTAATGGCTCACGGACGTGGTATCTAAATCGTTCCCAACCTCCATTTTTAGGGATGATGATTTCGGATGTATATAAAGAGACTGGCGATAAAGCGTTTTTGTTATGGGCACTGGAAGCGTTGAAAAAAGAATATGTTTTTTGGGATACGAAACGTAAAACGGCTAATGGTCTGAATTGCTATTCTGCAACACCGACGTTAGGGGAATGCAGGGATATTATTCAATGCTATTACGAACGTACGGGGATACAACGTTCGGACAATGAGTTGTATTGGGGTATCAATATTTTAGCGGAGGCGGAGTCTGGCTGGGATTTTAATGCTCGCTTTTCGGGAAAATGTCACGAATATAATCCTGTGGATTTGAATTGTTTGCTTTACTTCAACGAAACATTTATAGCGAAGGCGGAGCGCATACTTGGTTTAAGTGATGGCAAAGTATGGGATACGCGTGCAGCACGAAGAAAGGATATAATGAACTCGTATATGCTAGATACTGATGGTGTTTTTTATGATTATTCTTATGTTGAGGACACAAAAAGTCTACTGAAAAGTGCTGCAAGCTTTATGCCTTATTTTGTTGGATTAGAAACGGACAATAGGGGAACCAAAGAGCTTTTATCGGCATTAGAACTTCCTTTTGGCGTTGCGGCGACGGAGAAATTTTGTGGCGCAAATTATCAATGGGGGAATAAGAATGGTTGGGCGTGCTTGCAATTGATTGCCGTAGAAGGTTTACGAAATTGTGGGCTTTCTCAAGAGGCGAATCGGATTTCAGAGAATTTTGTAAAGGTTGTTGAAAGCGTATTTGAGCGAACTGGAAAAGTATTGGAAAAATATAATATTTTTGATGGCAGTGCAAATGCCATAGGGGAATATGGAACGCCAGAAATGCTTGGTTGGACGGCTGGTGTGTATCTTGCATTAAAAAATGTTATGGTACGGTAATGCAAAAAATAAAAGCGGACTAAAGGGAATAGGTTTGAATTATGGAAACAAAAGGTATTGTTGTCTTTGGATTAGGGCAAAGAGGGAACATTTATGCTTCGTTTGCAAAAAAGTATCCTGAAAAATTTAGATTAATAGCGATTATTGAAAACAATCCAGAGAGAATTGTCTACGCGAAAAAACAATTTCCCAATGTGGAAATTTATGAAAATTATCATAAATTTTTAGAAAAGAAGATACAAGCGGATATCGTTGCAGTATCCACGCAAGATAGTCAGCATAAAGAGCATGCGATTGCGATGTTAAAGGCTGGATATGATTTATTGTTGGAAAAGCCTATTGCCAATACTCGGGAAGAATGTATGGCAATTTATGAAACGAGTAAGCGCTGCAATAAAAAGGTGATAGTGTGCCATGTTTTACGCTACTCTCCTTTCTATTCTGCGATAAAAAAAGAAATAAACGCAGGAAAACTTGGGGAGATTATTACAATTCATGCTAGCGAAAATGTGGGGTATTATCATCAGGCGCACAGTTATGTCCGTGGTCCATGGAGAAATACTAAAGAATCAAGTCCTATGATTTTGGCGAAATGTTGTCATGATATGGATATTTTGCGCTATTTGATGGGGGAACAATGTAAATCAGTTTCTTCGTATGGGAGTTTGTTCTATTTCAATGAAGAACATGCGCCTAAGGGGAGCGCGGCATATTGTTCGGATTGCAACGTTGCTAATTGTCCGTTTGACGCAGGAAAGATATATACTTCTCAAGAAGGTGATTTCTTTGCGAATTATTTTACGACGAAAGAACATACGCGCGAGAACGTATTAAAGGATTTAAGGCATTCGGCGTATGATCGTTGCGTGTTTAGATGTGACAACGATGTTGTAGACCATCAAGTTACGGCTATACAGTTTGCCAATGGAAAAACAGCCACGCACTCAATGACGGCGTTTTCACGAGAAATTTATAGGGATATTAAGATTCACGGAACGAAAGCGGAGTTGGTGGGGGTAATGGAAAGTAACTCTTACGAGATTCGTTATTTTGGCGGTGACGTGGAAAAAGTGAAGGTAGATATATCGGTAGCTGACGTGGGCGGACATAATGGTGGAGATTTCTTTATGATGAATAACCTTTATAAAGAAATGAATGGGATTCAAGCAGAGGGCATTACATATTTAGACGTTTCTATTGAAAGCCATTTAATGAGTTTTGCGGCGGAAGAATCTAGGGTGAATAATGGTGCGGCAGTAGTAATTAAAAAAAACTAAACGATTTTCGGATGGCTTGTTATGATTAAAAAATATTACGCAGAAGAAGTTGAAAAAGATACTAGATATAGAAGAGACTACGAGGAGAGCTTATTTGAATTTCTTGAGGAAGAGAAGAAAAAGGCGACAAAGCGGAGAGCCGACTATTCTTCTCCCGAAAATTATAAAGAGTCGCAAGAGTGTTATAGACAAGCTTTTATAAAGATGTTGGGTTTCCCATTGGAGAAAGAAAGGGAAATACCAGCCCTTAAAGAACAATTATTTGTTTCGTGTGATGGAAACGTCAACATATATCGAATGCAATTTCTTTTTTGGGGACAAATCAAAGTATATACGCTTTATTTCGAGCAAATAGATGCAAAGATTGACACGCCGTTTGTTGTTGGCTTGCATGGTGGGCGTGGAACGCCTGAAATGGTAAGTAGTATGCATCTGGATTCGGCAAATTATAATCATATGGTGCGTCGTATGACGGATAGAGGGGCCAATGTATTAGTTCCCCAATTACTGCTTTGGAGTAAAGAAGATTATGGCGGTAAGTATGAACGAGCATTTGTCGATGGGAAATTGCGTCAACTGGGTGGCTCAATTACGGCGCTGGAAGTATATTTTTTGCGTGGCTTAATAGATTATTTTATTGCCAATAAAATGGTTGACCAAAATAGATTGGGTGTATGCGGTATGTCTTATGGCGGTATGTACGCCGTGCATTTGGCAGCGGTTGATACCAGAATAAAAGCGTGTTATTCTTGTAGCTGGGTTGGCGATGGTTTTGTGAATTCGTGGCCTGATTGGAGTTATAAAGATGCGCAAAGCACTTTCGCGGTTGCGGAAACAGCAGCACTAATTGCACCAAGAGCCTTGCTCGTTGCAATGGGTAATAATGATGAGTTATTTGATTGCAACTTGACAAAGATTGAATGTGAAAAAATTCGGTCGTATTATAAGGCCTTTAATGCAAATGATAAGTTTTTAGTTGAGGTATTTGATGGAGTGCATGAATTTGATAAAAGGGATAATGGCTTTGACTTTTTCTTTAAGTGTCTATCGTTTTAGTGGTAGATAATGCTATTTATTATGCTATAAAAAATAGAAATGAGCCTGCCATGTACGCGTTGAAAATAAAGGCTTTCAGCGTTTCGTAAATAGGCTTCGAGTCCCGTACGGGATAAGGTGAGGATTTTACTCTTAGAATACTGAAAAAATGTGTAAAATAAAAGAAAAATTTGCTTGGGGCATAGTCGTGAATCCCTTTAAAATAAAGGGCTGTAGAAGTCGGAAGTGCTTCGAATCCACCTCTGTAGTAATATTGAGTGAAATAGACGATTTTTTATATTTATCGGGATGCGAAAGTCTAAATGACGGTACCATGTATGCGTTGAATAGGTAAATTGCTTATTTTTGATGACAAAAATAAGGTGCCATATCGAATATTTCTCATTTCAAGATATTTGTGGTTTTAAATCTATTAAATGACGGATAAAATTGCGGGGCAATTTGTGGGGTGGATTGTGGGGCGAATACGAAAAACGGGCAATTTTGAGCGAAAAATCGTTCAAAATTGCCCGTTTTTGACTATCGGTAAGAGACTCTGACTCCGTCAGGTATTATTAGATAATGAAAATGTTTAAGGATGCACTTGACAGATAAGAAAGAGCGGTGTATAATTATTATGTAGATATACACGATGAGAATAGCATTAATTACTTGCAATATTACAAGGTAGGATAATCTTGCAAAGTTTTTTGTTTTATTTTAGTCAAAGGTTATTTATGGGAAGGGAAATGATTATGGTAGAAATACTCAAAAGGATTGACGATTTAATTGACGCTTGCTCGAAAGATGGACAGGATTTAAATTATTTAATAGCCAAGACGGAAATTAAAAATTTAATCATAGATATAGCAGGAAAAGGGGAAATTTACGCTGATTTTGAGAAGATTGACCAGGAAACGATCTATTTGCGTTTTCCCAATAGTCTTTCCAAATCTCAAAAAATGATAGGCGTTCTTAATTCGCTTAAAAATTATGCAACTCTTAAAACACGGAAGAAAAAGTATCAAATATTTATTAGTTCAACATATCAAGATTTAAGTATTTATAGAAATGTCGTAGCTGATGAAATAGCATTTTTAGGTCATATTCCTGCTGGAATGGAAGATTTTACGGCATGTGGTGAGCAATTGGAATCGTATATTAAACACGTTATAGACGAATCTGATTATTATCTTCTTATTATTGGGCAACGTTTTGGAACTTCGATTCCTAAAAATAAAAATATTAGCTACACCATGATGGAATATGAATATGCTAAATCGAAAGGTATGAGGATTATTCCTTTAATATATAACGGGACGCAGGTTTTGGTTGGGAATGATTTAGATATTAACAAAAAGAGGTTTGATAAATTTGTTGCTCAGGTGTCAAAGACTGTTGTGCAATATTTTAAGGATGAAAAAGAGCTGATTAGGGCTGTAACAAAAGCGTTGGAGTCAGAAATTAAAAATTATCCTCAAAAAGGTTGGGTACGGTGGTAAAGGGGAAAAAGGTTTTTATACCTGAGATGCAAAACGGCAAAGAATCTTCGCGCGTTTATAAAATTATCGATCGCTTGTAGTATTATACACAAAGTGCGCTTGATAACTAGAAATAAAAAATCCCAAAAAAGTCGTTTTGACTTTCTTGGGCTTTGATCAAAATCTGCTTTGTGATATAAAAATTATTTGGTGAAGGATTGGTGAATAATCGCTGAAAGCATTGAAAAATAAGGACTTTTTGGGCTTCCTTTTAGGTTCGAATCCGCTTAGCCCCACCAAGAGAAACCCAAATCGAACCACTTGTGGGGATTTGGGTTTCTCTTTTTTTACGCGCAAATACAAAATCGTTTTAAGGGCGTTTCTTTTAGGCAAGGGAACGCTTTTTATTATGCCTTGAATAAATACCTGCCCTTGTGAAATCAAGCTAAAAACGGCGGTTTATGCCGCGAAAGACTCTTGACAGGAGAAAGGAGTGTGTTA
>JAEIGA010002100.1_pt1 | contig 31807 bp, 29 predicted proteins | sample 9270691 | NCBI WGS metagenome assembly JAEIGA01 (sample SAMN17057246, study PRJNA624740) | gut metagenome | biome: biome; isolation source: fecal sample | host: Bos grunniens | place: China: Xizang | collected 2019
ATGGCGAGTCACTGCACTCTTTGGTGGCTGTGGCCCTGGAGTTTTTTCCCTCTTCTACACTCCTTTGCCCAACTTCATCTGGTTGTTGTTCTGTTGCAGTACTATCAGTTGTAAGTTGTGTTGCCACAACTCTTTTTGTCAGATTTTGCGCAAGGGCAAGGTCGGCATGCGGAATGAAATCCTTTCCCTTGATTGTGGCGGCCGCTATGCCTGATGATACAACTTTCAGGTTCTGTTCTATGAACTTTATATCGTTGGAGAGCCTTTTGGGGTAGGCTTTTACAAGTTCGCCCTGCATTGTAAAATCATATTCGTTGCAGCTTAACCAGTTGAATCCCTTGACTATATTGCCGGCTGAACCCTTAGTTTTTGTGCCGCCCTTCTCCTTTTTCCCCTTTGAGAAGACGTTGTGGCCTCCAATATTCTCCCTGAAATTCCCTCCATCTTCTCTTGCAGACACTTTTCTGACAACCGCTACAAACTGGCCCTCTCCCTTAACGAGCCCGGGCACAAACTGGTATCCTCCGGCAGGAGTCTTTATGATTTGCGGTTTGGCGGAAGGTGTGCTGCTGTTGGGGCATGATAGGGTAGGGAATACCATCTCTACCACCTCTGCACCAAGTTCTTCAACAATATATTCAAGGTTGCTGTCATTCTCAAAATGGTTGAATGTGCAGGTTGAGTATACAAGGTATCCTCCCTCCTGAAGAGAGCCCCAGATGTCCTGGAGGATGCGTTTTTGTCGGGAAGCGCATAGATCTACATTTGCCGGACTCCACTCCTTGATTGCGGCCGGATCCTTTATGAACATGCCTTCGCCCGAGCATGGGGCATCAACAAAGATGATGTTGAACCACTCCTTTATGCGGCTAAAATCCTTTGGGTCATTGTTGGTTACAACTACATTTTCTGCTCCCCATTTGGCCAGATTGTCGGCAAGTATTACAACTCTGCTCTTTATGACTTCGTTGGATACAAGCAGGGAATCTTCATTTAGTAGTGATGCAATGTGGGTGGATTTTCCGCCTGGAGCAGCGCAGAGATCAAGCACTCTTAGTGGCGTTGTGGCAAACTCCCGGTCAATTGATTTTAGGGTGTCAAAGACCGTTTGGGCAAACATAGAGGAGGCCTCCTGTACATAGTAGGCACCGCAATGGATCAGGGGATCGAGTGTAAACTGGGGACGTTCAGGCAGGTAGAAGCCTGTGCTGCACCATGGAACAGGCTCTGCATTCTCAAGAAGGGATTCAAGTCCGGCAGGAATTGCAGTTCTTCCATTCTGCAGAGAATCTGCACTGTTGGATGCGTTCAGATTCTGTGGCGTATCTGCATTGATGCCGGTTTTGGCAGGGTTGAGACGAATGCTTGTGACTGCTCCTGAACTTGCACTGTTTTCCTGTTTCTCGCCAACAATGGTGTTGAAATGGTTCAAATAAACAGCCAAGGCCTCCCTTCCGATGGAGGCCTCGGCCAATTCTATAAACTCCTGCGGCAGTTTTGCCTGCTGCAATGTTGTATCTCTCTTCTCAGGTGACATGGGCCTGAATGGCGTATTACGGGTTGTATGCCCCTATTGTTTGGATTTAATTGTTGTTTGCCATACTGGAGGTAAAATTCTCCATATTGAAATCTTCAGGTTTGACTTTACCCTCTGCCGCAAGCGCCAACTGGTCAGTGATTTTGTCAATAACCTCCTGAAGTTTGTTGCCTATCATCATCTTTATCATAAAGGGCAATTCGGCCTTGGCCTCAATATGGAACTCAGTTCTCTGCACATCAAGAGCATTAAAGAAGAGTCCTACCTCAAATTGTATGGGAGTTTGTCCATATTCTTTAAGTTTGATGTATGAAAACGGTACTCGTGAAGCAATTGCAGCACCCATTCTCATTCCCTGAACATCACCCTCAATGGTATCTTCTGTGGCAACCACACTCTCCTTTTTGTCGGGAGGAAGGTTGTGAACGAAGTTGCGCATATCTGCAAATGCCTGATACAAAGCGTAAGCCGGTACGTTTATCGTTACCAGCTTACCTTTAATTTCTGTAGCACCCATACTATTTGCCCCAAGTCTCAGGATTGATTCTCCATTGTTTAAGGATCTCAATATCCTCAGGTTTGATGTAGTTGTCCTCTACGGCCTGCTCCAAAAGTGCCTCATAATGGCTCAAAGTGTGCAACTCAACATTTGCATATTCAAATGCACGGCGTGATTTGATGAAGTTGTAACTGAAGATAGCAACCATACCCAAAACGATTGCTCCACTCTTCTGAAGTGCGTCAACTGCAGAGAGACTGCTGCCTCCTGTTGAGATAAGGTCTTCAACTACAACAACTTTTGCGCCTTTTGGAAGATCGCCTTCAATCTGGGCACCTGTTCCATGATCCTTTGGTTTGGGTCTTACATATACAAATGGTTTTCCCATAACCTCAGCCACCATCATTCCGTATGCAATGGCTCCTGTTGCTACACCGGCAATCACATCAACATCTTTAAAACGCTCTTTGATGATCTCAACAAATGCCTCATAAACCACTTTTCTTGCAGCTGGGTATGAAAGAATTTTTCTATTGTCACAATATATTGGGGATTTCCAACCCGACGCCCATGTGAAAGGATTTTCTGGGCTCAATTTAACAGCTTTGACATCCAATAGCTGTTTTGCTACGATTTTTTCTAATGATTCCATAATAACAATGTATCTTTGTACAAAGATAGTAATTATCCCGTTTTATGTACAATATATACTTCAATAAAAGAGTCTTAAATATCTGCAATTTTGATAAAATGCAGAAAAAAGATCCCAATTCGGTCTATCTGAATGGCTTGGAAAAGGGCACAATAGCTGGGATTCCCCTTTTTTTTGAAAAATCAGAAAATATCAAGAATCTTGTTGTATGTGCGGATTCTTCCAATATTGAAACAACATTCCATACAATTTGTTCTGCCTTTACGCAAATTAATGCAGCGGGAGGAGTAGTTGAGAATGAAAAGGGGCAATACCTTCTCATTTATAGAAATGGCATGTGGGATCTGCCTAAAGGCAAGCAGGAGGATGGTGAGGATATTGCACTTACTGCTCTGCGTGAGGTGGAGGAGGAGTGTGGAATCAGTGGTCTGGAGCAGAAGGAGCTGCTTTGCATTACCCGACATACCTACAGAATGAATGGTGAGTTTATCCTCAAGCATACCTATTGGTATAAAATGGTTCACAGAGGTGTAGATAACCTTGTGCCTCAAAGAGAGGAGGGAATAGAGGAGGTGAAATGGGTAAATAAGGAGGATCTTGCGGAGTATATGCAAAATACATATCCGTCAATAAGAGAGGTTATAATGATAGAAGCTGGCCAGTAGCCAGCTTCTAAAATTTCACGAGACCGGTTCCATTTCTGAAACGGCCTCGCTACTTAACCTAAACTTAAACTATGAAAAACTTCATAGCGAAATATTGCAAAATCTATGCCAAGAGTATCTGTAGGGCTAGTTTATTATTCTTATTTTGGCAAATTTCAGCAATAATGTCTTTCTTCCTCCACTCTTGAAATCAACTATTGCCTTAAGGTTGGTAGGGTCTCCCTCCACTGAAACCACAATACCAAAACCGAACCTGTCATGCTCAATATTCTGGCCTGCCTTAATCTTTAAAGGTGAGTCTGCCACAAAGTTGGGATCTGGAGCTCTCATTGGAGTGCGGGGTTGTTGTGGTATTGCAGTTTGAGGTCTGCCGGATGAGGTGGAAATACCTGATTGTCGGGAAGCAGACTGCCTTGTATATGAATGTCCTGCACTATTTGATGCGGGTTGCCTTATGGTTTTTCCTCTGCCGTAAATTGCCTGTATGGCAGACTCTTCGGGATCATATTTTGTCCTCAGTTCCTCCTCATAGTCTGTAAGCGGATTGAGTATGTAGTCTTTGTCAATCTCTTTAAGGAAGCGGCTCGGACGGTTGCTTACATGGCTTCCCCATTTCATCCTTGAGTTTGCAAATGAGAGCTTTACGCTCTTTTCTGCACGTGTGATGGCTACGTAGAACAAACGTCTCTCCTCTTCAATTTCGCTCTCCGGACCGCCCATCCCGACAGACGGAAAGAGATTTTCTTCCATACCAACAATATAAACATGAGGGAATTCAAGGCCCTTTGATGAGTGTACGGTCATCAAAGAGACTTTGTTTTTATCCTCCTCCTTATTGTTGGTGTCAAGGTCGCTTATGAGTGACACATTCTCGAGATAGAGGTCAAGTGTTATTATTGGGGCATCGTACCCCTCTTCGGCTATGCTCTCATACTCGGCTTCACCCTCTTCAACAAACTCCTTTATTGAGTTGAATAGCTCTTCTATATTTTCTGCACGGCTCTGTGCCTCCAAAGTTGTATCCTGACGGATGCTATCAATTATACCGAACCTTTTGTTTACCTCATCGGCAATATCAAAGGCATTGGTATACGGCAATTTCTCCCTCACGTGATCAATACCAGCGATGAAGTGCTTCATTTTTGCGGCAGTTGCAGCTTTTATGCCGGCACTCTCCATCTGCTCTCCTCTTATGGCTTCACAAAGAGTAATGTTTTGTGATGCAGCCAGCTCTTTAAGTTTGGCAATTGTTGTATCTCCAATTCCTCTGGCCGGAAAATTGATTATTCTCAAGAGGGCCTGTTCATCGCGCTCGTTGGCTACAAATTTCAGGTATGCCAGCATATCCTTTACCTCGGCCCTTTCATAGAAGGAGTGGCCTGCAAAAATTTTGTAGGGTATATTCTTTTTCCTCAAAGCCTCCTCGATTACACGGCTCTGGGCATTTGTTCTGTATAGGATTGCAAAACTGCTGTATGGCTCTTTCTCCCTATAGACACTGTCAAGAATGGAAGATGCAACCATAAACCCCTCCTCATGTTCGGTATAGGCATTTATCAGTTCTATCTTTTCTCCCAATTCGCTCTCGGAAAAACATTTTTTCTTGAGCTGCATAGAGTTTTTGGCAATAAGTGAGTTGGCCGCATTTACAATGGTCTGTGTGCTTCTGTAATTCTGCTCAAGCCTATATTCCTTGGCATTTGGATAATCTTTCTTGAAACTCAATATGTTCTCTATCCTTGCACCACGGAATGAGTATATGCTCTGCGCATCATCACCAACAACTGCAATGTTGCCATGTTCCTGTGCCAGTTTCTTTACTATAAGGTACTGGGCAAAGTTTGTATCCTGGTACTCATCTACCAGAATGAATTTGAACCTCGGGCGGATGCGGGAAAGTGCGTCGGGAAAATCCCTGAACAGAATATTTGTGAATAATAGTATATCATCAAAATCCATTGCTCCGCTCTGTTTGCACTTCTTGGCGTAAAGCTGGTATATTTCGTATATACGCGGTTTTTTTCCTGCTGCGTCATTCTGTATGGCCTGAGTGTTTCTTGCATAGGCCTCAGCTGTAACAAGGTTGTTCTTGGCCATTGAGATTCTTGAATGTACCTCATTTGGCTTATAAATCTTGTCGTCGAGCTGTAGTTCCTTGATGCAGGCTTTGATCACATTGCGGCTGTCGGAGGTATCATATATGGTAAATGTCTTTGGAAATCCGAGCAATTCAGCCTCTTCCCTGAGGAATCTTATGAATACGGAGTGGAATGTGCCCATCCACAACCTGCGGGCCTTGTCGTAACCTACAGTTGCAGCAATCCTCTCCTTCATCTCCTTAGATGCCTTATTGGTAAATGTGAGTGCCAATATTGAGTTCGGGTCAAAACCATGCGAGAGTATGTTAGCTATACGACAGGTCAATACCCTTGTCTTTCCCGATCCAGCACCGGCAATGATAAGTGCCGCTCCATTAATATCTTCAACTGCCGCTCTCTGAGCGGGATTCAATCCTTCAAAAATCATTGCTTCTCCTTGTTCCATAACGGTGCAAATCTACTGAGCAAAAAAATGAAATCAAAATCTTATTTTACCCGACAATTTACAATTTATTAACAATTTATTATGTACCTTTGCGGACTATTTAAAAATATAATGTTATAACATATTTAGATATAATGCTTAAAAATATTCAATTACACAAAGGACTGGATATTCCTGTAAAAGGAGCGGCAGAGCTGAAGATTGAAAAAAGCATTGTCTCGGATGTTGTTTCAGTAAAACCAACCAACTTTAAGAATTTGACTCCCAAACTTTTGGTTAGGGAAGGCGATGAGGTTAAGGCTGGTAGTATTTTATTTGTAGACAAATATCGTCCGGAGATTGGCTTTGCTTCCCCAGTAAGTGGAACTGTCCAATCAGTAGTAAGAGGTGACAAACGTAAACTTCTTGAGGTACGTGTTCAGGCATCCAAAACTACAGATTACATCAAATTCAATGTCCCTGCTGTAGGCAAAGCCACTGCAGAGGAGATTAAGAAGGTTCTTTTGGAGAGTGGTCTATGGGCTGCAATCAAACAGAGACCTTATGGTATTGTAGCAAATCCGGCAGATAAGCCAAGGGCAATCTTTGTTTCTGGCTTTGATTCTGCGCCACTTGCTCCAGATTACAATTTTACCCTTAAAGATGAGGCTTCAAACCTTCAGGTGGCTGTTGATGTACTCAATAAATTGACCGAAGGCGGTCTTTTTGTTGGTGTAAACGGCAAGAATGCTTCTGCTTCTCCATTCAGCAAATTGCAGAATGTCAAGCTTTACGGATTTACCGGAGCCCATCCTGCAGGAAATGTGGGTGTGCAGATCAACAACATTGCACCAATCAACAAAGGTGAGATTGTCTGGACAATTGACCCTATCTTTATGGTAGCCATCGGCAAATTGTTTACACAAGGTGTTTATGATGTTACCAGAACTATTGCAGTGGCAGGTAACAGAGTTGAGAAACCTTGTTATGTGACATGTGTTCCAGGTTGTCAGATTAAGGATCTTGATTTCTTGGTAAGCAAGAAAGAGGTGGAGATCTTTGACCAGGAGACTGGATGCCGTTATATCAGCGGTAATGTCCTTACAGGTACAAATGTAGGGGCTGAAGGTTCCTTGGATTTCTACAGCAACATGGTAACTGTGATCTCAGAAGGCAACTATTATGAGATGTTCGGTTGGGTAAAACCAATGAGATTCGGCAAGTTCAGCTTCTCAAAATCTTATTTCTCATGGCTAACACCTGGAAAGAAATATAAAGTTGATACAAACCTTAACGGCGGACAGAGAGCCTTTGTAGTATCTGACGTATACGGAAAGGTCCTTCCTATGGATATCTATCCTGTATATCTTCTTAAGGCAATTCTTGCCGAGGATATTGACAAGATGGAGCAGCTTGGTATCTACGAGGTCATTGAAGAGGATTTCGCACTTTGTGAGTATGTGTGTCCTTCAAAGATTGACATTCAGGATATCATTTCAAAAGGTATCGCAACAATGATTAAAGAAATGGCATAAACATAGAGTGGTATGAAAGCATTATTGAATTTAGTTGAAAAAATCAAGCCTACCTTCAGTAAAGGTGGCAAATTCGGTTTTCTACACTCTACTTTTGATGCCTTTGAGACATTCCTTTTTGTTCCTAATACTGTAACAAAAAGCGGATCTCACATCAGGGATTGTGTAGACCTTAAAAGAGTAATGACTGTTGTGATTGTAGCCCTTATGCCGGCTTTGGCGTTCGGTATATGGAATGTTGGAGAACAACACTCAATTGCATTTGGTCTTGATATGACATTCATTGAGAAAGTATGGTTCGGTTTCCTTAAAGTACTTCCTCTTATTATTGTATCTTATGTAGTGGGTTTGGGTATAGAGTTCGTCTCTGCCCAGTTGAGAGGCCACGAGGTTAATGAGGGTTTCCTTGTTTCGGGTATGATTATCCCTCTTATCATGCCTGTTGACGTTCCACTATGGATTTTGGCTTTGGCCGTTGCATTTGCCGTAATTATCGGAAAAGAGGTGTTTGGCGGTACAGGTATGAATATCTGTAACCCTGCACTTATAGCACGTGCCTTTGTCTTCTTTGCTTATCCTTCACAGATTTCAGGTGATACCATCTGGATTGAGGGCCTTAACGCTGCAAAAGCAAACGCAATGCAGACTGTTGACGGTTTCTCAGGTGCAACTCCTCTTGGACAGGCAGCCAATGGCATAGTTGACTTTACAACAACTACAGGCGAGCCGCTATCGCTTATGCAGATGTTTATCGGTAATATGCCTGGTTCAATTGGTGAGACATCTACAATTGCAATCCTTATAGGTGCGGTCATCCTTATCTGGACTGGTGTGGCGAGCTGGAAAATTATGGCATCATGTGTTGCCGGTGCATTGGCAGTAGGTTTCCTTGTAAACGGATTTGCTGAGCCTGGTACATTTGCTGCAGTTCCTGCATATTATCACCTCGTACTTGGCGGTTTTGCATTTGGTGCAGTATTTATGGCAACAGATCCTGTTACTTCTGCACAGACAGAGAAAGGTAAATGGATTTACGGTTTCCTTGTTGGAGCGCTTGCTGTAATCATACGTCTGTTCAATCCAGGTTATCCTGAGGGTATGATGCTTGCAATCCTCCTTATGAACACATTTGCACCTCTAATTGACCACTACGTTGTAGAGGGCAACATCAAAAAGAGAATCAAAAGATCAGTAACTAAATAAGCAACAGAGATGGATACAAATAAAAATTCATATACTATCATCTACTCAGTCGTAATGGTTGTAGTAGTTGCTGCGGTACTTGCTTTTGTCTCTTTGAGTCTTAAGGACAAACAGAATGAGAATATAAGCATGGAGAAGCAGCAGTACCTTCTTGCCAGCGTGGGCCTTGGTGCCGATGCCAACTTCAATGAGGTAATCAAAGAGGCAATTGTTGTAGACGGAAACGGTAAAGTTATAAATACCGCTACCTCTGACATTGCAAAGAGTGAGGCTTTCAACATAAACACAGCTGAGCAGACTTCAAAAATCAAGGCTATGGAGCTTTTGCCTGCATCTGAGCAGGAGGCTGCCAGAGCAGAGTTGAGACTCCCTGTATTTATAGCGGATCTTCCCGACGGATCTCAGGCTTACATCTTCTCTGCATACGGTGCAGGTCTATGGGGCCCTATCTGGGGATGGATTTCATTGAAAACAGATTTGAGTACAATTGCCGGTGTCAAATTTGACCACTCGGGAGAGACCCCAGGTTTGGGAGCAGAGATTGCAACTCCTTCTTTTGCTGGCCAGTTCCCTGGAAAAGAGATGTTTGTTGACGGTGAGTTCGCTTCAATATCAATTGTAAAGGGTGGTGCCAAAGAGGGCAGCCTCAATGAGGTTGATGCCATTTCCGGCGGTACAATCACAAGCAAGGCACTTGATGCATCCATCCGCATGTGGTTTGAGGCTTACCTTCCTTATTTGAAATCACTTCAAGCTCTTGCAGCTACACCGATGCCACTTGAGGGCGAGGTTGTAGAGACTCAGGAGGTAGTAGAAAATAACTAAAATGTTACAGTAATGGATAAAAGTATTATTACAAACCCGATTTTGAAGAACAACCCGGTAACCGTCTTGGTGTTGGGTATCTGTTCTGCATTGGCCGTAACCGTAAAATTGGAGCCGGCTTGTGTAATGGCGATATCTGTGACTGCTGTAACAGGTTTCTCCAGTTTGATTGCATCACTGCTAAGAAATACAATTCCTAACAGAATCCGTATCATTGTGCAGTTGGTGATTGTTGCCCTTTTGGTAATTCTTGTAGACCAGATCTTGAAGGCATTTGCTTATGATGTGAGCAAGCAGCTTTCGGTATATGTAGGTCTTATCATTACCAACTGTATCATTATGGGTAGAATTGAGGCATTTGCACTTGGAAACAAACCGCTTCCTTCATTGATTGACGGTTTGGCAAATGGTGCAGGTTATGGTCTTATCCTCATTGCCATTGCCTTTATCAGAGAACTTATAGGTTCTGGTACTCTATTCGGTTTCCAGATTATTCCTGAAAGTTGGTATGTGGCCAATGGCGGATGGTATTTGAATAACGGTATGTTCATTATGCCACCTATGGCATTGATTATAACAGGATGCTTTATCTGGTTACAGAGAAGTTTTCAGAAAGATGAGGTCAAAAAATAATAAACACATTCAGTTATGCAAGATTTAATAAGTTTGTTCGTCAAGTCCATTTTTGTGGACAATATGATATTTGCCTATTTCTTGGGAATGTGTTCATTCTTGGCAGTATCTAAAAATGTAAAGACAGCAGTAGGTTTGGGAGCTGCGGTAATCTTTGTACTTGGTGTTACAGTTCCTCTAAACTACATGCTTAATGAGTATGTACTTAAAGCTGGAGCCCTATCATGGCTTGGAGCCGAGTATGCAGATATTGATTTGAGCTTTTTGAGTTTTATTATCTTTATTGCTGTAATTGCAGCATTTGTACAGTTGGTTGAGATGGTTGTGGAGAAATTTGCACCTGCACTTTATTCACAGCTTGGTATCTTCCTTCCTCTAATTGCAGTGAACTGTGCCATCATGGGTGGTTCACTATTTATGCAGCAGAGAGGTTATGAGACTCTTGCAGAGGCTACAACTTTTGGCTTGGGTTCCGGTATCGGTTGGTTCCTTGCAATTGTTTCACTTGCTGCAATCAGGGAGAAACTCGCTTATTCAAATGTGCCTGCACCTTTGAAAGGCTTGGGTATAACATTCATTATTGTAGGTCTTATGGGTATTGCATTCATGGGATTTATGGGTATTCAACTATAATCACTAAAAAAGGTATAAGATATGACTCAGATTATTATAATTTCAGTAGTAGCCTTTTTGGTGGTAACCCTAATTCTTGTGGGTCTATTGCTATTTGCAAAGGCTAAACTTACCCCTAGCGGTACAGTAAAGATTGATATTAACAATGGTTCAAAAGTTCTTGAGGTGGCACCTGGTGCATCATTGCTTTCTACACTTGGAAATGAGAAGATCTTCCTTCCGTCTGCTTGTGGTGGAAAAGGCAGCTGCGGACAGTGCAAATGTAGAGTCCTTGAGGGTGGTGGAACAATCCTTCCAACTGAGGTAGGTTTCTTCAACAGAAAACAGATTCTCAACAACTGGAGACTTGGCTGTCAGGTTAAGGTTAAGGAGGATTTGAAGATTGAGGTTCCGGAGAGTGCATTGAGCGTTAAGAAGTGGGAGTGCGAGGTTATCTCAAACAAGAATGTGGCTACATTCATTAAGGAGTTCTGCGTCAAGATTCCTGATGGAGAGACCCTAAACTACCGTTCAGGCGGTTACATTCAGGTAGATGTTCCTGCAATGACCGTTGATTACAAGAATATTGATGTTGATGAGCAATTCCGTGAGGATTGGGAGAAGATGGGTGTATTCAACCTCAAGATGGTTAACCCTACTCCAACCCTAAGAGCTTACTCAATGGCTACATATCCAGCAGAGGGCAATATCATCAAGTTGAATGTACGTATTGCAACTCCTCCGTTTGACAGGGCAAAAGGTGGCTTCGTTGATGTTAATCCTGGTATCTGTTCATCATACATCTACTCTTTGAAACCGGGTGACAAAGTGATGATTTCCGGTCCTTACGGTGAGTTCTTCATTCCAGACAACTGTCCGGATGACCAGGAGTTTGTATTCATTGGCGGTGGTGCCGGTATGGCTCCAATGCGTTCACACATCATGCACCTGTTCAAGACCGAGAAGACAAACAGAAAGGTCAACTTCTTCTATGGTGCGCGTAGCCTTAAGGAGGCATTCTATCTTGAGGATTATGCACAGATTGAGAAGGAGTTCCCTAACTTCAAGTTCCACTTGGCACTTGACAGACCTGATCCTGAGGCTGACAAGGCTGGTGTTCCATACGTTCCCGGATTTGTTCATAATGTTTTGTATGAAACATATCTTAAGAACCATGAGGCTCCAGAGGATATCCTTTACTTGATGTGCGGACCTCCTATGATGGCGCAGTCGGTAGTAAACTTGTTGGATAGCCTTGGTGTTGCATCAGAGAATATTCTGTTTGACAACTTTGGCGGTTAATTTCAGCCGGTGAACTTATAAGATGAAGAGAGGGTTGCCCGATGGGTTGCCCTCTTTTTGTTAATCCTATTGCAGTTGCAGAGTGGTGAAAGTGAGAGCAAGTATTATGATTGCAATTTTGTACCCAAATTCACTTTTCTTGCCTCGAATGATATGCCTTATGATGTATTTTGTCGGAAAATATATAATTTTGTATGCAGGTCACCCGTATGTAATCGGGATCAAAAATGGGTATCCATTTTCTATTTGGGGTGCCTTGTCGTTGAAAATAAAATTGGAGATATGAAAAGAAAAATAGTTTTTGCAGCCTTTCTTGTGGCTCTGTTCGTTGTAGGAGGATTGCAGAGAGGATATGCGCAGAAGGTGGCTCTCAAGACCAATCTTCTGTACGATGCCACAGCTACGGCAAACCTCGGTATTGAGTTTGGTTTGGGTAAGGAGTGGACAATGGACATTTCCGGAAATATTAATGGAGGATGGAACCCTATTGGAGAGGCCCGTTATGAGCATATGTATGTGCAACCTGAATTCAGGTATTGGTTCTGCAACCGTTTTGCCGGTCATTTTGTAGGCCTTCATTTCCATACAGGTTCATATACTGTAGGAAATATCCGGAATGAATTTGTCTTTTTAGGGTCAAATTTCTACCAGCTGACCGATCATACTTATGATGGAACTTTTTTTGGGGCAGGAGTGGCTTATGGATATGATATAGTGCTTGGAGCGCACTTCAATCTGGAGGTTGAGGCGGGTTTCGGTTTCGCATATACTGTTTATGACAAGTTCAGGACAAACAGTCCGGCTGAACCTGTGGAGACTGGTCAGCAACACTACTATTTGGGGCCGACAAAAGCCTCAATTTCTCTTGTCTATCTCTTCTAATAACAAACTGCTTTATGAGAAAACTATATATTATTATATTGGCTATATTGTCGGGAAGCATAAGCATGCAGGCCCAGGAGACTTTTTTTGACGGCAAAGTTGAGGTAAGGGACATTTCTATGGAGCCGGATAAAGCCAAGTCAACAATTACTGTTTCGATGAAGATACTGCAGCGGTACTCAGATTTGAAGAGCAACAGTTGGGCCACGTTGGTGCCCAAACTTGTAAAGGGAAAGGATACCGTTAATCTGCAGCCCGTTGTAATTTATGGAAGATTGGCATATTATGACTATATCCGCAACAATAAGGTAGAGTTCAGAAAAGGCGGTGCCATAAGGCAAATGGCAAAGAATGCCAGAAACCGGATAGATTATAGTGTTACTGTACCATATCTTCCAGGAAAAGAACCGTTGCAACTTATATTGTTGGAAAAGATGGAGTGGTGCTGCAACTATCCGGATCAGTCCAGAGAAGCCTCTCTGTATGTGCAGAAGCCGGTGGTACGTTATGAACCGCAGTTTGTATATGTGAGTCCTAAAGCGGAGATTATTAAAAGCAGATCAATATCGGCAAGTGCATACATAAATTTTCCTGCAGGAAAGACTCAAGTAGATCCTTACTACAGCAATAACCGTCAGGAACTAACAAAGATAAATAGAACTATAGATTCTGTACGCATCGACAATGATGTTACAGTAAATTCTCTATTCATTAAGGGATATGCCTCTCCGGAGGGGCCCTATGCCACAAATGTCACACTCTCAAAGGCCCGTACTGAGTCAATGAAAAACTATTTTCTATCGGTTGCGCCTCAGTTGAAGGGAGTTGTTTCAGCAGAATCTGTGGCAGAAAATTGGGATGATCTGAAAACTTTTGTTGAGAATTCAAATATAACACATAAGGAAGAGATACTTACTGTACTTAATTCACAACGTGAGCCCGACAATAAGGAGTGGGTCTTGAAGTCGAGGTACAAGACAGAATACAGATACCTTCTGGATGTATGCTATCCGTTGTTGCGACGTACCGATTACAAGGTAGACTATACAATACGTTCATATTCCGATCCGAAGGAGATTGTAAAGATTATGAAGGAGTCTCCCCAGAAGCTGAGCCTTCAGGAGTTCTATTTGGCATCACAGACATTTGTACCTGGAAGTGAAGAGTTCAATGAGGCCTTTGATATTGCTGTAAGGATGTTTCCGTCAGATCCAGCTGCAAATTTAAATGCTGCCAATGCTTCGATGCAGAAAGGAGATATGGCTGCAGCCAAGCGCTATCTTGAAAAGGCTGGTGATTCTCCGCAGGCTGATTATGCACGTGGTGTATGGAGTGCAATCAATGCAGACTACATGAAGGCAAAGGGGTATTTTTCTCTGACAGCAGATTCAATACCTCAAGCGAAAGAGGCATTGGCGATTGTAGAGTATCTTTTGGAGGTAGAAATTCCATAATTGCATATTTATCCGTTTTAAACATATAAATCAAGTGTGACGAATGCCTGTACGTCACACTTTTGTTTTATGTTTGTGCTGTAGAGGCATCGTCTCATACGGTGCAATTGTATAATTTAAAACAGCAGGATATGAAGCGAGTGAGAATGGTCTGCCTGATTATGGCAGTATGTATTGCTGCAGGTTGCAATACATTGGAGTTAAAAGAGGAGAGGAGCAGTGTAATGACTCTTACAATCAAAGGTGCCAAGGAGTATGAACTTAAGGGAGGAACCTCCTTCCAGAGCTCTCCTGACGGCGTAGTGAAGGAGTTGGACACCAATAATTTTATTCTCTCCATTTATTCTGAAAACGGACTGAAGGTGTATGACGGCAAGTATGGAAAGAGACCCGATGAATTTGTTGTTGTGCCTGGGGCGTATGATATAAAGCTCTATTCACAAAAATTTACAGCTCCCGGTTTTGGTTCACCATTATTTGGAGATGAACAAACCATAGTGGTAGGCAGTGATATGGCTGTGAATGTACTGTTGGCATGCCGACAGCTCAATGGGGCAATACGGCTCAATTTCACTGAACAATTCAAGAAAAAGTTCCCTGGAACTGGACTTCTGTTGAAAGATATAAATGGAGAGGTGGCATATCCGTACACTTCAAACAATTTCTGTTATGTTGAGCCCGGAGCTGTTGAACTTTATTACAGATCATCAGGTGGTGATACCTTGCTCTGTACACGTCAGATACCGCAAGGGACGATGCTGTCGCTCAACCTCTCGTATGCCACAGGAAACAGAAATTCATCAAGTATATCAATCGCCACAGATACGACCAGAGAGTGGATTACAGAGGGGTTTAATGTCGGGCATAGAATACCAACCGGGGCGTATACCATAGAGCAGGCGAAAAGTATGGTAGGAGAGAAGGGTGTGACTGTTTTTGGGTTCATACTTGCAGGAGATGCCTCTGAAACATCAATGCGGGTGGCTCCGCCCTTCTCTTCAAAGACAAATATTGTAATAGCTCCAACCATGCTTGAAAGGAACAGAAACAACTGTTTCGTAGTTGAACTGCCAACTGGAAGTGTAAGGGAGGGACTTAATCTGGTTTCATACCCCGAGAATCTGGGCAAGGCTGTATTGATTACTGGCAATATTGTGGAGAGCTATTACGGGTTTACAGGCATTAAGGGTACAAAGGCTTTTGCCCTTCTCTATTAGCCAGCATTCCAGATGCACCATTGTTACAAATGGTAGGTTGTCTCCTAAAGAACAAAGACCGGCTAAAAAATCAGCCGGTCTTGTATTTGTATAAAAATATCTTTATTAGTAGTCATGAGACCACTTATAGCCATACTATTTTACAATTGCATTTGATCTCATTTTGTTTGTGAAGCGGATAAAAATACCCAAAAGGATAAATGCCGCTGCGAGACCTGCAATATAGCCTACTGTTGGTTCAAGGTTCATTCCACCCTCTTTGACAGGGGCAATAAGGAAGAAGCATACGCAGATGAAGCTCAAGAAAGTTGCAGGTATTGACATAAGCCAGTGTGATTTTCCAACTGTAGCAAAATATGTGGCGCATGTCCATAGTGTTATGGTGGCAAGGAACTGGTTGCCAATGCCTACGTATGTCCATAATGTGGCAAAGTTCACTTTGCAGAGTATGTATGCGATTATAAATAGCGGAATACACAGTAAAATTCTGTTCCTGACAGGTTTCTGGTCAAAATTCATGGCATCAGCCAAAACAAGGCGCAGACTGCGGAATGCGGTATCTCCACTTGTTATAGGGCACACTACAACTCCGATGATTGCAATTACTGCACCGACTTTGCCCAACCATGAGTTGCATATTTTGTCAACAATTATGGCTGGAGTCATACCCTCTGCCGCTGCAGCATTAAGTCCGTCGGGACCATTGAAAAAGGCCATTGCTGCAGTTGCCCAGATGCAGGCTACAATGCCCTCTGCAATCATTGCTCCGTAAAAGACAGGACGACCATATTTTTCATTGCTCAAGCAACGGGCCATCATTGGGGATTGTGTCGCGTGAAATCCAGAAATTGCACCACACGATATAACAACAAAGAGCATAGGAATAAGCATATACTCAGAAGCGTTTGATTTGTAGTTTCTGAAGGTTTCGGGGGTAAGTTCTATCAAGGTGACCTCTCCGGAGAAGCCTTTCAGAAGTATCATTGCTCCAATTCCAACAGCCATAAAAAGAAGTGCGGCACCCATATATGGGTAAATTTTACCAATGATTTTGTCAATTGGAAGAAGAGTCGCTATAAGATAATATGCAAAAACGATATATAGCCATATATTCATGTTGCTGTTTGTAAGGGAGGCAAGAAGACCTGCTGGGCCATTTACAAATGAAGCTCCTACGACAAGCAGCAGAAGTCCTGTAAAGAAAACCATCACCCTCTTTATGTTATTGCCAAGGAATTGCCCGACTATATCCGGAAGGCTTTTTCCCCCATTTCTTATTGAGAGCATTCCTGACATGTAGTCATGCGCTGCACCCATAAATATACAACCCAAAACTATCCATAGGTATGCTATAGGACCGTATGCGGCACCAAGCACAGCTCCGAAGATTGGGCCCAATCCGGCAATGTTCAGAAACTGTATAATGAAGATCCTCCAGGGACTCAACACTTTAAAGTCAATGCCATCAGCTTTGGAAACGGCAGGTGTTACATTTGTCTCCGATGAGCCGAAGTATTTGTCGAGGAATTTGCCATATACAAAATAACCCAAGACAAGAAGGATTATGGCTGTAATAAATGTTATCATAGCTCACTCTTTTAAAATTGCGCAAAATTAAGAAAAACTTATATAAATTTGTATCAGCTATGAAAAAAGTGATAATAATTGGAGCCTCATCCGGTATTGGAAAGACTTTGGCTGAGCATTATGCGTCGGGAGGTTGTCAGGTTGCTGTAGCAGCCCGCAGAGAGAAGTGTCTGAGAGAGATTCAGGCAAAGTTCCCCGGTCAAGTTCAGTATTGTGTAATGGATGTTTCCGATCAGGGGGCATCCGGACTATTCCGCTCAATGATTTTAAATTTGGGAGGAGTTGACCTTGTAATCTATTGTTCCGGGGCAGGCAAATCGAGCTCGGATCTTGATTTTGCCATAGAGAAACAGACTGTAGATGTTAATGTCAGGGGCTTTTTGAATATAATTGTTCCGGCATTCAACCATTTTGCTTCGCTTAACTGCAGACCGCAGATAAGGCCGCAGATTGTTACGATAAGTTCCGTTGCCTCAATAAGGGGATTATCTCCGACTCCATCATATTCGGCAACAAAAAGATTTCAGACCATCTATTTTGAGGCTCTGGAGCAGAAGGCATACAAGATGGGGCTTGATATTACATTTACTGCAATCATGCCGGGCTTTATTGCAACAGATTTTATACATAGGCGCCATCCTTTTACCATGGAACTGCCTTATGCCTCAAAATTCATAATAAAGGCAATAGAAAAACGCAGAAGAAGGGCTGTGATAGATTGGAAATGGTCATTGATAGCAACATTCATGAAACTTGTGCCTTCATCAATATGGCGCAGAATAAAGCTTTAATACAGGTAGTTTTTGATTAGAAAACACTTATTCCAAGCTCTGTGGTAAAATCCTCAAGAGTTGATATTCCTCTGTGTGAATTGCCGTTTGAATTTAGCTCCGGACTCCATACGGCTATGCTAAGTTTACCCGGGATAAGTGCAACAATACCTCCACCTACGCCGCTTTTGCCCGGCATGCCCACTCTATATGCAAAATCCCCGGACTCGTTGTAAAGTCCGCAAGTGAGCATAAGTGCATTTATTCTCTTTGCATCCCTCAATCCTACAATCCTTTCACCGTTAAGCGGATTAACTCCGCTGTTGGCAAGAAATAGAAAAGCCTTTGCCAGCTGCTCGGTATTCATCCTGATGCTGCACTGGTGGCAATAGGTGTTTATGACATCCTGCACACTGTTTCCGATATTCCCAAAGCTCTTCATAAAGTGGGCGAGCGCATAGTTGCGCTCTGCGGTAAGTATTTCTGCCTGTGCAGTTATTTTGTCAAAATCAATATTCTCTTCTCCCGACAGCCCCCTTACAAATCTCAATATAGCCTCTTTGGTAATGGCTCTGGTACTCAATCTGATGTCGGTATCATCCTTGTAAAAGTCCATCAGCCTGTCGGTAACAACTAAAGCTCCGGCATTTATAAATGGATTGCGTGGAATACCCTTCTCATTTTCAAGCTGTACAAGTGAATTGAAACTGTTGCCCGACGGCTCCCTGCCTACAAACCTCCATAATTCATCACCAAGCCTTGGTGCAAGCATTGCAAGTGTGAGTACTTTTGAAATACTCTGTATAGTGAATCCTGTATGGAAGTCTCCAACGTTGAATACAAATCCGTCAATTGTAGCTACGGAGATGGCATAACCACGTGGATCAACCTCTTTTAGTGTTGGAATGTAGTCAGCAACCTTGCCGACATTTATATCATCCTTGTATCTGTTATATATTCTTGTAACAATCTGCCCAAGTTCTATATGGTCAATTTTATCCATAAGCCTAATAATTAGTGACAAATTTATAATTTATTTGTCATAAATTGTTACTTTTGTAGCTTATTTTACTGAACCTATTATAAATTAATTCATAGAGTTATGAACAGTGAACCTACATTTATCGGAAAGAAAATCAAGATGCTCAGAGAGGCGAAGAATATATCTGTAGAGGATATGTTGGGGCGTACAGGAATTGATGCGGAGTTTTATAATTTATTGGAAGAGGATAAGGAGATTCCGGCTCTGGGTGACCTTATAAAAATTGTAAGGGTGCTTGGTGTGAGATTGGGAATGTTGATGGATGACTATCAGGATGGGGGGCCGGTTGTAAACAGGGCAGAGGATATGGTAGGGCATAGTGTTATAAGAAGTCGCAACGGTGTAAGCAGAAAAATTACATACAATTCATTGTCAAACAGAAAGGGCAATAGACATATGGATACCTTTACCCTTGATGTGACTCCGGCTATTGGTGAGATTACCCTTTCGTCCCATGAGGGAGAGGAGTTTTTGTATGTTCTTGAAGGTGAGGCACAAATCTCTTATGGCAAGGAGAAATATATCCTTAAGGTCGGCGACAGCATCTATTTTGATTCAATAGTTCCCCACCATATTGGTTCCGCTTCAGACACACAATCTGCCAAACTGTTGGCTGTAATATATATGCCGTCATAATATATTCCATTTAAATTAATGATTATGGCAGAATATCAATTATTTGAAAGGACTATCGGACAATGGCTTGAGAAATGGGCTGCTGAAGTTCCAGATAAGGAGGCTATTGTCTATTCAGACCGAGATTTGAGATTTACCTACTCCCAACTGAACAGGAGAGTGGATGAGCTGGCCAAAGGCTTTATTGAGATCGGTGTCAGAAGGGGTACTCATGTGGGCATTTGGGCTACCAATGTTCCTGATTGGCTTACAGTAATGTATGCATGTGCGAAGATAGGTGCGGTGGCGGTGACTGTAAATACAAACTACAAGCAGTCCGAGCTTGAGTATCTGTGTGAAAATTCAGATATGCACACTTTGTGTGTAATTGACGGTGACGGCTATACCGATTACATAGATATGACCTATAAGATGCTGCCTGAGTTGAAAAGCTGTGAGAGGGGATTTCTCAAAAGCGATCGTTTCCCTAAGATGAAGAATGTGGTCTATATAGGTCAGGATAAGTACAGGGGCATGTATAACATTCCGGAGCTTCTTCTTCTTGGAAAAAATACAGATGATTCAAAACTTGAGGAGATAAAATCATCAGTTTCATGCTATGATGTTGTGAATATGCAATATACATCGGGAACTACAGGCTTTCCAAAAGGTGTGATGCTGACCCATCACAACATAACAAACAACGGTTATCTTACCGGAGAACACATGAAGTTTACATCCGAAGACAAACTTTGCTGCTGTGTTCCGCTGTTCCACTGTTTTGGAATTGTGCTTGCTACCATGAATGTTATAACACACGGCTGTACGCAGGTTATGGTTGAGAAGTTTGATCCGCTTGTGGTTCTTGCATCAATTCATAAAGAGAGGTGTACTGCTGTTTATGGAGTCCCTACGATGTTCATTGCCGAGTTGAATCATCCTATGTTTGACATGTTTGACCTTTCATGTCTGAGAACTGGTATCATGGCAGGCTCGCTTTGTCCTATTGAGTTGATGAAGAGGGTGCAGGACAAGATGTTTTTGAGGGTAACTTCGGTTTATGGACTTACTGAGACATCTCCAGGAATGACACATACCCGTATAGATCAGTCTTTTGAAGAGAGATGTGAAACTGTCGGTTATGAGTTTGAGCATACCGAAGTCAAGGTGCTTGATCCTGAGACAGGAGAGGAGTGTCCGGTTGGTGTGCAGGGAGAGCTCTGCAACCGCGGTTACAACAACATGAAGGGTTATTACAACAACCCGCAGGCTACGGAAGAGACAATAGATAAGAACGGATTCCTCCATTCAGGAGATTTGGGATACAAGGACGAGAATGGCAACTATAGGATTACAGGCCGTATTAAGGATATGATCATCAGAGGAGGCGAAAATATCTATCCTCGTGAAATTGAGGAATATCTGTATAAGATGCCTGGTATCAAGGATGTTCAGGTTGCCGGTATTCCGTCGCAGAAATATGGCGAGGAGGTTGGTGCTTTTGTTATCCTTGATGAAGGTGCTGACATTCAGGAGTCTGATGTCAAAGAGTTTTGTAAGGGTAAGATTTCCCACTATAAGATTCCAAAATACGTACTTTTTGTAGAGGGTTTCCCTTTGACTGGCAGCGGAAAAATCCAGAAATTCAAACTTAAGGATGTTGGTCTTGAACTGTTGAAGAAACAGGGCGTGGAGGTACTTTAAACAGGTGTGGTGATGGATTTCCGGTTAAAGGTATTTACAGTTGTGGCAAGGCATCTGAGCTTTACCAAGGCTGCCAGAGAGCTGGAGGTCTCACAGCCTGCCATTACCAAGCATATACAGGAGCTGGAGAGCATTTATGCTCTCCGGCTCTTTGACCGTACTGGAGGTAAGATTACTCTTACCGAGCAGGGCACCAGTTTTTTGAAATATGCCCATAATGTTTTGGACAGTTATAGCAATCTTTCCAATGAAGTGGATATAATGAATCTTAAGTTTGGCGAGGAGGTGAAATTGGGCGTAGAAAAGGGTATTTTTCAGCATTTGGTGCCATTGGTGGTTTCTCCTTTTATTGCGCGTCGTAAAGATGTAAGACTTTTGATTGTTTCTGATGATTCTGCCCGTATAGCGCATGATGTTGCCTTTGGTTCGATTGATTTGGGGATTGTCCAAAACTATACCTGTTCTTCTGAAAATATATGTGAATCCTTTTCAGAAAGCGGATTCAAATTCTTGAAAAACAAAAACGAACGTAATGACAATGCCGAAAATTTCATCACGTTCGCTCAAAAACTCCTTGCTCTAAAATAGGGGCTGTAATCACTATAGTCACGAGAGTAGTGACCTATGTTCCTCTTCTGAAAGGAAGAGCAGTTTGTCTCCTATCTGCAACTCCAATGAACCGTTAGGTATAAGTATTCTCTCCCCGCGTTTGATCATTATGACTAATGTCCTGTCGGGAAGATGCATTGTTTTAAGCTGGTTGCCATATTTGAGCATATCCTCGGTGAGTACTATCTCATTTAGGTTGGCATCAATTTCATCGGGCAACTCCATTCCAAAATGGTTCTTTTTCTCTTTTACTGTATAGTCGACCAAATGCAGAAACTTTGCTGCGGAGGGAATAGTCATTCCCTGTAATATAAGGGACATAAGTGTTATGACAAATACAATATTAAAAATCTGGTCAGAGTGTTCCACTCCTGCTACTACTGGGTATGTAGCAAAGATAATTGGAACAGCACCTCTTAGTCCCACCCATGAAATGAAAAGTTTTGCCTTTGTCTTGATCTTTGTAAATGGAAGAAGTGTGACAAATACACTCAAAGGCCTTCCTATAAAAATCATAAACACTCCGATGGCTATTCCTATTGGCAGAATGTCAATCATCTCATTTATCCTTACCAGCAGACCCAATGAGAGGAACATGATCATCTGCACCATATTTGTCATGCCATCCATAAAAGTGGCAATCTCCTTCTGGTTCACTATTTTGTTGTTTCCGATAATCATACCGGCAATATACACAGCAAGGTAACCATTACCTTTGATCATATCTGTAATTGCAAAGGTAAAGAATATAAGGCTCAGCAACAGCAATGAGTATAGTGACGGAATAGAAAGCTGTATCTTGTTTATCAGCCTTACAGCAAAAGTTCCAATTATGAAGCCTACAGCGCCACCTATTGCAAATTGAAGCACAAAACTTACCAGCACGCCTCCAATGCCAAGAGTGGATGATGTGATGAACTGTATAAGCGCTATGGTGAGCATATATGCCATAGGGTCATTACTTCCGCTCTCCAGCTCCAATGTACTCTTCAGGTTGTATTTGAGATTGATGTTTTGTGATCTCAGGATATTGAACACAGAGGCCGAGTCTGTTGATGACATTGTAGCAGCGAGTAGAACAGAAGTGGCCAATGGCAGATATATGTTGGTAAATTCAAAGCCTGATATCCAGAATATGAAAAGACCTGTTACAATTGCTGTGAGCAATACGCCTACCGTAGAGAGAGCAATTCCCTGCCACAATATAGGCTTTATATCCTTGAACTGAGTATCCATACCTCCAGAGAAAAGGATGATGCTCAAAGCAATCATACCAATGAACTGGGCTATATCCACATTGAAAAAATGTATGATGTCCAAGCAACTCTCGCCGAACACCATACCTACTATAAGGAAGAGCAGGAGTGATGGAATACCAAATCTGGAACCGGTTTTTCCAACCATTATGCTTACAAATATCAGTATGGAGCCAATCAGTATGATGTTGGTAGATGTCATAATTGTATGTGGTATGTCAGAGGTCTGTTAATCTGTTTAGTTGGTAGTGGCACCCGTTATCTCACCAATGAAAAGTTTGCCGAACTGTTGTGTCTTTTTGCAATTGATTATTGTTACAGGGTTTTGTGCTGTTGAATCTTCAGCATTGCAGATAGCGATTGTATAGTTGTTTGCCATCTCAAGTATGAAGATGATGTTGTCAACGTCAGAGTCCAGATTAAACGATACTGCAGGAGTTCTGGCATCAAGGTCAAGCGCGCCTTTGCCTGCAATGGCCCTCTTCAACGGTTTGCCTTCAACAGCTGTTATAAATGCTACAAGCTCTCCACTCTCCAACTTGTTGGTAATGCCATCTGCAACTTTTACGTTGCTTTTTGGAGTTGCCTGACCCGCCTGAGGTTCCTGTTTTGCTGTTTCTTGTATTGCTGGCTGCTGGATTGGAGCAGATTGTAGAGCCGGCTGTTGTGTTACTGTTGGCTCTGCTGCAGGTTTCTCAACTGCCGGAGTACTGGTAGGGGCAGGAGTATTCTTAATGGCCTCGCTGTGTGCTGCCACGGCATTATTGTTATAGGCATAGACGGCAGTTTGGGCTTGAGCCGCATTTTTGTCAACAATATCAATTGTTGCAATCCGGTAGTCTCCAATACCTTTATGTATCTTTGTCCTGGTTTTATTCATCGCGTATTGGTCAGTGATGTACTCCTCAGCTGTGATTACATCTGTAGGTTTTCCAGAGGCAGGATTTTCGGTATACCGGATCCTTGATGTCTCCATTGTGCAATTGCCATCGGAACAGATGATTTTAATCAGGGAGCTCATTTTCACCTTGCCAGGGAAAAGGCCAATTTTTACAACTATCTCATTTTGGGTTTGGGCAACAATGGTTCCTGCTTTAGGATCTGCAAGGAGAACCCTATCGCTAGCACCTGTAAAAGTACGTGCAGACCAGTCAAATATGGCATTGTATATTTGCTCCTGATTGAAATCTGCAACGTTCAAATACCTGGTAAATACAACTTTGCCGTCTACCACAGGCACTGCTCCTGACATATATTTACTTTCATGCTGTGCTTGTAAAATAAGAGGAATAGAGAGTAGTATAAAAAATAATCTTTTCATTGTCAGTGAATTAATTTAGTTTGATTTATGTAAAATATGCAAGATGAGGCTATAGCCTGTGCATACCCTACAAAATTACTAAATAATTATCACATAACTATCAAAAATTATTGTTCTTTAGTGCTGTACTTTTGGCACACTCCAAGGCCTTGCCGTAATCAGGTTCTTCTGTTATATCAGGTACGTATTCTACATATCTGACAGTTCCATCATGGTCAGCTATTACTGTACCTCTGGCCAAAAGTCCCAACTCCTTTATTTCAAAGCCGTATTTGCGCCCGAATTCTCCATATTTTCTATCTGAAAGTATATGTATGCCATCAATTCCTTCAGCAATGCAGAAACTTTTAGTATCGGCAGTTTCATCTTTGGAAATGCCTATGACAACTACATCTTTATTGATGGAGCTTGCCATTTTGTTGAATTTTCTTGCCTGCATTGAACAGACCGGAGTCTTTATTGCCGGAAAAGCAGTGATAATTGCAATCTTTCCTTTAAAATCTGACAGCCTTACAGTGTTGCCGTCAGTATCGACTGCTTTGAAGTCAGGAGCTTTCTTCCCAACCTGAATCATCTCACCCATAATTGTGAGGGGCTCTCCCTTTTTGCTTGTAATGTTTTTGTTCTCTTTCATAACTTTTGGTTTGTATATGGGCCAATTTCTATAAATCAGAATGATTTTCTATTACTGAAACACAACAATAGCCAAAAAGTTGAAGGGGTCTAAAATGGTAATGTGGGAGATCTGGACAAAAGTTCCGGATAACAAAAAAGGTAGCCATTTCTGACTACCTTTTTGGCGGTGCGGACGGGGCTCGAACCCGCGACCCCATGCGTGACAGGCATGTATTCTAACCAAGCTGAACTACCGCACCATTGTTTTAAGAACTTCCCGTTAGGAGTGATTGTTTCCGTTTGGGATTGCAAAGGTATGAAACTTTTTTAAAACTCCAAAAAAAAATGCAAAAAAATGTAAAAAAATTAATCTTTTTTTTCAAAAAAGCTGAAATGAACGTTTCCGTATTTCTTCTCTTTAAGGAAAAATGGGTGATTTTCAAAGGAATACGACTTTGGATGCTCCAAAATGAAATATCCTCCATTTTTTACAAGACATTTGGAATTTTCTTCAAAAATTTTTTCGTCACTAATATTTTTTTCCTTTTCAGTGCAATTTTTCTCTTCTCCGGCGAGTGTATTTGCAGTCAGACCGAAAATTCTGTCGGGAAGTGTGTCGAGTCCTTCAAGATCATAAGGCGGGTCTGCAAAGATAAGGTCAAACTGTTTGGTGCAGATTTTTATGAAGTCAAACACATTATGGCGTATCACCTGCATCCCTTTAATTTTAAAGGATTGTGAGCACTGTTTGATGAAACGTGTATGCAGAGGGTTCATCTCAATGCTTATAATATCTTTGCAGCCACGGGAGGCAAATTCCATACTTATGCTGCCTGTTCCGGCAAAGAGGTCAAGAACAGAGATCTCCTCCAAGTCAAACTCGTTTGTGAGCATGTTGAACAGACCCTCTTTGGCAAAATCGGTAGTTGGCCTGGCTGCATAGTTGGCCGGTGGCATTATAGTTTTTCCTTTTAGCGATCCTCCTATTATACGCATATCTTATAAGGGTGTATTTTATTGTACGTAAATAATTTTCTGAAAATATCGCAATAACAGTGTCTCATCTTCACTATTTAGCTTGCCAACCAGATTTATTGCTGTAATCTGTGGATTGAACATAGCCTGTTGGCAGACAAGGGTAAGGAAGTAGAGAAGTGTATTTATATGTGTGCATCTGAAAGTGTTTGCCAAAAGCAGATTTTCATCCCTGGCTGCAACAATATGCAACAGCTTCATCTCAGAACTGTAATTGACAACTATTCTGTTATGGTCATGGATCTCTTTGAGCATCTCTATGAGCAAGTGCACCAATGGAAGTTTTCCGGCATTGTCACCGTCGTTTTTGGCAGCATATACTAGCGTTGCGTTGTGTTCTGCCAGGTCGATAGATTTTATCTCTTCATTGTTGTCCACCGGATAGAGCTCAAGAAGAAGTTCCGGTTTATATATGGAGGTGGGGACAAGTGTGAATTTTTCTGTGATAAAATGGTTTTTCATATAAATGATGCTCAAGTTCTCAAACTTCAAAAGTAGTAAAAAATAGGTAGAAAAAAAACTTGAAGAGAGCAATAAAAAAGGCAGCCAAAGTGACTGCCTTCATATTCTTTATGTAGCTGACAATTACTCCCAGTTACCTGCGTTGTTGTTAGGCGCATCTACGCTACCAACTTTAAGACCAGGGTAACGGCCTGTATCATTTCTCTCAGCGTTAAGGTTAACGATCAACTGGTGGTTCAAGCCTTTAAGAAGATCGCTGAAAGGCATACAAGCCTCGAACAAAGGAACCTCTACACCAGAAACCATTTTGGTTACAGCATTCATGATGATAGGTTTGCCCTCTGAGAATGGAATAGATTTAAGAAGTTCAGGATTGAAATCAGCTCTCTTAAGCAAAGTGTCTTTAACTGCAATAGGAGTCTCGATTGCAACAACAACATTCATACCCTTCTGATAGTGAGCATACAACTCTTCAGGAGTGATTTTTCTGTTTTTCTTTCTTAGTGCCTCAGTATTAGCCACTGCAACAGAGTCATCCATTGAACCGATCTGTTTTACAATTGTAATCTTACCATTGTGGTAAAAATCCAACAAAGAGTCCATGCTTGGAGTAAATTTTCCATAGTGACCTTTGTAAGCAACTTGAAGAGTACGAATATCCTTAAGAATCTGGATAGCCACATTCTCTCTCTTCTCTCTGTCATTCTTGAATCTTACTGGCTCTTGAATGCTCTCAACAATAAGATAACCCAATGCTATGATAATAGCAGGAAGTACGATGATAGTTAAAATCTTTTTCATTTGATATCTGTGTATTTTATATGTCTTTTTATCTGACAAAAGTAAAAAAATTATTCTTCCCTTGCAATATATTTTTAATTTTGCATCAAATAAATTCCAATTCAAATAAGTGCAGTAGTGGAGAAGATTAAGAATTTTGTTTCGTTATTGGCTGATAAAGAGCATGTTGTTATAATAAGTCACGTTAATCCCGACGGTGATGCAATAGGATCGGCTACGGGTATGAAAAAATTCTTGGAGGCCAACGGTAAGGGCGTTCAAGTTGTTGTTCCCAACAAATATCCCCAATTTTTGGACTTTCTTGATCCGGATGGCAGGATTATAGCGTATAAGGATGATATGCTGAGGGCTGAAACTGTTCTATTGTCGGCTGATATGATTATATGTATGGATTTCAACTCTTTGAAGAGAATAGATGATCTTGGTCTGCTGGTTGCTAAGACAAAGGCTCCCAAGATCCTTATAGACCACCATCTTCAGCCGGAGGACTCTTTTGACATCATTTTCTCAGATCCTGCCGCCTCATCCACATGCGAAGTCGCGTACTATCTTATAAAGGGGATGCGTGAGGCTGACGGTTCATTATCTCCTGTTAATTTGGAGAGCGGCATCTCATTCTACACAGGTCTTATGACCGATACAAATAATTTTGCAAATTCAGTCAGACCCCAAACGTTCAGAATGGCATGCGAACTTTTGGAGCTTGGTATAGATAAGGAGGATGTGCAGTTCAAGGTGTATAGCGGATTCCGTGAGGAGAGAATGAGAATGATGGGCTATATGTTGTATGAGAATATGAAGATATTCCCGGATCAGAAGGCCGGTTTCATGCTCATTACAAAGGAACTAAAAGAAAAATTCAAATTCAATGATGGAGATTCTGAAGGTTTTGTCAACCTGGCTTTGAATATAAGTGGAGTTGAGGTCTCTGCACTTTTTACAGAGGCAGATGGCTATGTAAAGGTATCATTGAGATCCAAAGGTGATTTTTCTGTAAACAGTATGAGCAGGGCATTCTTTAACGGTGGCGGACACCAGAGGGCTGCTGGAGGAAAGATATATATTCCAGTCGATGAAGTTGAAGAGTACTTTTTGACCTCTTTGGAAAAATATAGGCACACGATTTGCAAATGATGGCTGAAGTTATGAGAAAGGTATTGGATATTTTGCTTTATACGGTTATTGTTGCGCTTTTATGTTGCTGTACAAAGCAGGACAGGGAGAATACAATTATTGGACAGGAGGCTGCAATTGATAACTATCTCTCAACTTTACAAGGTGTTGAGCTTGTAAGGGCTGGAGGCTCAAACAGAGCTGTGGTGACAATGGGAATAGATGGGACAGAGGCGGCTAAGGGTGATTCATTGTATATAAGGTATGCCGGCTATATCTTTTCAAATGGTAAAGGACAATTGTTCACTACCAATGATCAGGATGTTGCCCAAAAATTCAGTTTTCCCATGCAGGAGGCTCCAATGAAGATAAAATTGGGAAAGACCGAACTTGTCAAGGGACTGGAATTGGGATTGGAAGGTGTAAAGGAGGGAGAGTACTGTTATATAGTCTTTTCAGCCAAATATGGATTCAACAACACCTCTGTAGGAAATATCCCAAGATTGTCCCCTCTTTTTTATGAAATTTGGGTTGATAAAGTAATAAAGTAGATATTGAAAAAAAGTATTATATTTGCACCCTATGTATACTAATATAAAATTATATTTGGCTGCCATTTTGTGCAGTATCTTCTTCTTCTCTTGTGCAGAGGAGAAAGATGAAAGCAATAAATCAGTACAGGAGAGGATTCTTGAGGCCTATCTTGATTTGAATTATCCGGGAAACAAGTACATGAAAACAGCATCTGGCCTTATAATCCTTTCACATCAGGAGGGTAAAGGTCTGACACCGGTGGACGGAGATGGTGCTTACATAAGGTATAGTGTAAAGACTCTTGACGGAAATTATGAGAAAACCACTGTAGAGAATCTCGCCCAACAGCTTGGAGTATATTCTGCAACTGAGTATTATGGTCCTGAGTTGGCGGAGATAGGATATGGTAAAATTTCAAGGGGAATGCATGAAGCCCTATGCATGATGCGCGAGGGTGGAAAGATGACTATAATCATACCTCCTCATCTTTCGTCTTTTGACTATAATAAGAATTACTACTACGGTTATGATATAGATGATACACCTCAAAGCTCAGTAAACAAGATTTATGAGATAGAGTTGGTACATACCATAGGTGATGTCTTCAAGTTCCAGACAGACTCGTTGGAGAGATTCAGGGATATACACTATCCTGGAGTGGATTCCACTGTTACAGGCTATTATTTCAAGAAATTGTCGGGAACATATAAGGATACAATTCCTCAGAATGAAACGGCAAGTGTCTGGTACGTTGGTAAATTGCTTGACGGATACGTGTTTGATACAAATATTGCCGATACTGCCAAAAAGTATGGAATATATGATGCCTCTTCCAGTTATACTGCATTGTCGGTATCATACGAGTCAACGTTTGAACTTATGAGCAGTGAAGGCAGTGAGAGCGGTAATGGATATGTGACCGGTTTTGCAAGGGCTTTGAAGAGTATGACCTATGGGGACCATGCAGTTACATTCTTCTGGTCAAAATATGGTTATGGAGCCGATGGTAATGTCGGTGACAATGGTGGCGGAGTGCCGGGCTATTCTATGCTTTTCTTTGATATTTATCTGGATGAGAAGCAGTACTAACTGATATACAAGAGAATTCTTTAATATAGTTGTATGAAAATAAAAAGGCAACCCGGACAGGCTGCCTTTTTTATTTTATTATGTTGAGTAATTATTTCTCTACATAGTGGAAGTGAGGACCAAATCTTTCGAAAGCTGCTTTGTCCAACTCCTCCTGTGCACTTGGATGAGCAACGCTTATAACAAGTTTTGCTCTTTCCTGAAGCGATTTGCCGTATAGATTAACTGCACCATACTCGGTTACAAACCAATGGATGTGATTTCTTGTGGTAACTACACCTGCACCTGGAGTAAGGATGTTGGCAATCTTGCTTATACCTTTGTTTGTTGCTGAAGGCATTGCGATGATTGCTTTACCGCCTTTTGAAAGTGATGCTCCATAGATGAAGTCAATCTGTCCGCCTACACCGGAGTAGAATTTTGTACCAAGTGAGTCTGCGCAAACCTGACCTGTGATGTCAACCTGAAGGGCTGAGTTGATTGCTGTAACTTTAGGGTTCTTTGCAATTACGAAAGGATCATTGGTATATCCTACATCCATCATTGCAACCATAGGGTTGTCATCGATGAAATCATAGCAGGTTTGTGAACCCATAAGGAATGTTGATACCATTTTGCCCTTGTCGATAGCTTTGTTTGCACCGTTGATAACACCTTTCTCAACAAGAGGAAGCACACCGTCTGCAAACATCTCTGTATGGATACCCAAATTCTTGTGGTTGCCAAGTTGTGCAAGAACTGCATTAGGAATAGCACCGATACCCATCTGAAGTGTAGCGCCATCCTCGATCAATGCAGCACAGTTCTTTCCAATTGCAATCTCAATCTCTGATGGTGCAGCAAAATGAGCAGGCTCAAGTATGCTGTCATGCTCAACAAAGTGGTCAATCATGCTCATCGGAATCATTGCATCACCAAATGAACGTGGAACATTCTTGTTTACAACTGCAATTACAACTCTTGCACACTCGATTGCTGCCAAGGTTGCATCTACAGATGTACCCAATGAAACATATCCATGTTTGTCTGGAGTTGATACCTGAATCATGGCAACGTCACATGGAAGGACACCGCTTCTGTAAAGTTTCTGGGTCTCGCTCAAAAAGATTGGAATATAGTCGGCATAACCTGCCTGAACACTCTTTCTTACATTACCTCCAACAAAGAATGCCTGGTGGAAGAATATGCCTTCATATTTTGCATCAGTGTAAGGAGCCTCACCCTCAGTATGCAAGTGGTGGATTCTTACATCTCTCAACTCACCTGCATCACCTCTGCGGCATAGAGCGTCAATAAGTACTTTTGGAGCACTTGCAACACTGCTCAAGTGGATATGGTCACCACTTTTAACATATTTAACAGCCTCGTCTGCGCTGATAAATTTAATAGTCTTCTGCATTTTCAGTTTATTTAATATTTAAAGTTAATCCTATGTTCAAATAATCAACAAAAGTATAAACTTTAACGTGGATAAGCAACATTTTTAATAACTTTGTGCTCACTATGCCAATAATAACAATAACCAGTGACTGGAGTCGTAGCGATTACTATCTTCCTTCATTGAAGGGAAAGATGTTTTCTGTGTATCTTGCTTGTAAAGAGCTCAATAAAATACCGGTTGCAGATCTTTTCAATATTGTTGACATATCCACTACAGTAAAGCCGTTTGACATCTCGGAGGCATGTTTCATATTAAAGAACTCCTATCATCATTA
>JAEIGA010002101.1_pt1 | contig 31800 bp, 25 predicted proteins | sample 9270691 | NCBI WGS metagenome assembly JAEIGA01 (sample SAMN17057246, study PRJNA624740) | gut metagenome | biome: biome; isolation source: fecal sample | host: Bos grunniens | place: China: Xizang | collected 2019
ATTACTATTCTATATAACAATAATTATATACCTTTGCATCAAAGTAGGAACTCGACTCTGCGAGACACTGCAGAATGGTGCAGAAATTAGGTGGAGCAATAGCGGGAGATTACGTTTGTTGCGATTCTTTAACGACAAAAATAATACAAACCGAGAGCAGAGATAAACTTGTTTAAGCTATGCCGAGGTGCAGTTTATTTTCGCGGGAACCGCAGTGATATAGAGCCATTTAGAAATAAAACTCATTTTCCGGTGGCACCACTTGCAAAAAAACGCTAATGACTTACAAAACAAGTTGTTAGTGTTTTTTCTTTTGTCTCAAATCCTAAATTTGGCTACAATTTGACTACATTTTGGCAACTTTGTGATATTTCTTCACCGTTTGAGATGCATTAGAAGTCGTTCTTTCAGGGTCAACGCCAAATTCTGAGATTTAAAAATCAGGCTACCTGGACAAAACTTTCGGGGTCGCTTCACAAAGGTCTCTTTTTTTGTTTTTATACGGTTTCGGTGCTCAACCTATCATATAATATACAAAAACCACACATTTTCTATATTTTATGATAAGTTAAATATTCAGAATCTTCCTTTTTATATATTTTTTTTCAAAAAAAGCAGAATCTTCTCAAACAAAAGTGCAACTTGTTTTGTTTATAGATAAGTAGTAATATCAGAAGCTGTTGCTTCTTTAAAAAGAAAAGTTAGTGGATACTGCAAAATTCAGGAGAGAACTGCTGGAAATACAATCGGAATTACAACGTTTCGCATATAAATTGACAGCAGACAAGGAGGAAGCGAACGATCTATTGCAGGAAACGTCGTTGAAAGCTTTGGGCAATATGGACAAATATACGCCTGATACCAATTTCAAGGGGTGGGTATATACCATAATGCGTAACATTTTCATAAACAACTACCGTAAGGTGATACGTGATCAGACTTTCATCGACCACACCGACAATCTTTTCCACATAAACCAACCGAAGGAGTTCGAGAATTACATTACCGAGAACAGCTACGACAGCAAGGAGATTTATCGTGTGGTATATGGTTTGCCACGTGACTACAGGATTCCTTTCCTGATGCATATTTCGGGTTTCAAATACCGGGAGATAGCCGACCGTCTCGGTCTGCCGTTAGGTACTGTAAAGAGCCGCATATTCTTCACTCGTCAGCAATTGCAGTTTTTGCTAAAGGATTTTCGCAAATAAAAATAAAAACAGGAAAGCGCACTTTCCTGTTTTATGTTATAAATCAGATATTTGCTATTCTCATTATATCGGCAAATACTCCGGCTGCTGTAACACCGGCGCCGGCGCCGTATCCTTGTATGAGCATTGGATATTCCTTATAGCGCTCTGTAGTAAGCAATATGATATTGTTGCTTCCCTCGAGATGATAGAACGGATGACGTTCATCGACCTTACTCAATGCCACACTACCCTTTCCATTCTCGTACTTGGCAATGAAACGCCAATGTTTTCTCTCTTCTACAAGTTTCTTACGCTCTCCCTCAAAGCTCGCATTGAGTTTCGGCAATTCTGCCCAGAAGTTATCGAGTGAACCGTCGAACAGTTCTTGCGGAATGAAGAGGTTGGCTTCAACCTCGTTCTGCTCTATTGAATAGCCTGCTTCACGTGCAAGGATTACAAGTTTTCTGATGACATCCTTTCCGCTAAGGTCGATACGTGGGTCGGGTTCGCTGTATCCTTTCTCTTTTGCAAGCTGAACGGCCTTGCTCATTGGGACATCATCACTCAACACATTGAATATAAAGTTAAGTGTTCCGCTCAGCACTGCTTCAATCTTAAGTATCTTGTCGCCGCTGTTTATGAGGTCGTTGATAGTGCTTATGATTGGCAATCCTGCACCGACATTGGTTTCAAAGAGGAATTTGATATTACGCTGACGCGCAATCTGCTTAAGTTTGCTGTATGTCTCATATTCCGACGATGCTGCAATCTTGTTAGCTGCAACCACGCTGATGTTATGCAGCAGCATATCCTCATACAACGATGCTACGTTGGGGTTGGCAGTACAATCCACAAAGACGGAATTAAAGATATTCATCTTTATTATCTCCTTACGCAGGATATCAAGATTGCATTCCTTGCCTTCCATAAGTTTGGAGCGATAGTCGTCGAGTTCCAATCCCTCACGGTCGAATATTGCATGGCTGCTGTTGGCTATACCTACGATATTGAGCTTTAGCCCATGTTCGCGTTTCAGCTTTTCCTGTTGCGATGCAATCTGTTCTATAAGGCTACCGCCGACAGTTCCGATACCGCAGATAAAGAGGTTAAGCACCTTGTATTCCGACAGGAAGAATGAGTCGTGAATAACATTCAGTGTCTTACGCAAAAGGTCCGATTCGATGACGAATGATATATTTGTCTCCTGGCCACCCTGTGCACATGCTATTACATTGATACCGTTACGGCCAAGTGTCTGGAACAATTTACCGATAATACCTGCATTGTGACGCATATTTTCGCCTACTATTGCAACGGTAGAGAGGTCTGTTGTTGCATGTACGCTCTCCATGAGTCCCATTGAAATCTCTTTCTCGAACTCTTTATTGAGAACCTCGCAAGCCTTCGCCGAATCAACATGACGCAATCCGAGCGATGTGCTGTTCTCCGACGATGCCTGTGCCACAAGGAACACGCTTATACCGGCATTGGCAAGCGCGCGGAAGATACGATGGTTGACACCTACGACACCCACCATACCAAGTCCCTGAACGGTGAGCAGGTCGGTATCGTTGATACTTGATATACCTTTGATTAGACGCCCCTCGTCTTCGCTATGGTCATCGATGATTGTACCCTCGCTGTCGGGATTGAAGGTATTCTTTATCTTAATGGGGATATTTGCCTTGAAAACAGGATATATTGTTGGGGGATACACCACTTTTGCTCCAAAGTTACAGAGCTCGGTTGCCTCGACATAGCTTAAGTGATGTATGGTATATGCGTTGCTTATCACACGAGGGTCGGCAGTCATGAAGCCATCGACGTCGGTCCATATCTCGAGCATATCAGCTTTAAGGGTGGCTGCGATTATTGATGCTGTGTAATCGCTACCGCCGCGTCCGAGATTGGTTATCTCTTCACTGTCCTTGTCCTGTGATATAAAACCGGGAACAACGATTATTCTGTCGGTGCTGTTATCAAAATGTTCGTGTATCAAAGCTTCAGTAACATCGCTTGCAAGAATATTCTTGCCATGCTTTACTTCGGTCTTTATGAATTTGCGAGCATTATATCGTACAGCACCATCGACGAGTGCGGTTACGATACGGCTCGACAACCTCTCACCATAGCTCACAATGGTAGCCTCAGACTTGGGTGTGATGTTGTTTATCAGTGCAAGGCCATGATAAATGTTGTCAAGTTCGTTAAGCAACATATCAACCTCCTGCAACAGTTCCATGCGTTTTTCCTCACAGGAGATAATGTTGTATATAAGTTCGTGATGGCGTGTCACAATCAGCTGAAGCTCATCCTTGAAAGCCTCATCACCATTAACCGCCAATTCCGCAGTCTTTATCAGTTTGTCGGTTATACCGCCAAGAGCCGATACTACAACAATAACATTTTGCTCTGTTGCAGCACTCTCAACGATACGTTTCAAGTTCAATATACTGTTTACGGAACCAACTGATGTCCCGCCGAATTTCATTACTTTCATCTATTCATCTGTTTTTACATGCGCTGTCTGCGCGGATATCAAGTTGCAAAAGTATTAATTTCAGACAAAAGCAGCAAGTTTTAAACCCGTTGTTTATATTTATTATGGTAATTATATATTAAAACATTGCAGGAAGTATCACATATTCGCTTTCAAGCGGGATGTTATGTGCTTTAGTCCTGCCATGAGCCGGAATATAATTGCGTGCAATGTTGTAATTCAATTGACTTGTAAAACTACGCCTTATTATTGAAAGATTCTTATGCAGGGGATTATCTGTAGGATCAACAAGCGAACGGAAGATGCGGTTAATAACTGTCGGATTCTTGCGCCCGGACACATGGCTGTATATCTTTTTCAGTTCTGTTTCATATATTTGGATATCTTTCAGGACTATACCTTCGGGATGACTCAGAAAGAGTATATATAGTGTTTTAGGCAACGGCTCAAGTTTTATTGTCACATTCGGATAAAGGGGAAGCGATATATTGAAATCGTCATCGAAAAGTATCGGGCTTATATTGACAGGCTCGCTACTGCAAACACTTTCAGCAAGAATATCGTTGCACAGACACTCATAATTATCATGTTCGCACAAGACATCATGCTCTTCATCGGGCTGCTTATATCTTATGGCAGAGAGGTGATGAGATTCTGAGTTTTGTTCGACATAATATGAAACAATGACATCAAGGAATGTATTCAGTTGAAGAACCAATTCCGTTTCCGTATTGCCGAAATTATCTTCGCAGAACACTCGAGCTTGGCAAAGTCCGTCTGCATTGATTCCTGCATCGGCAATAAACATCAGTCGGCTTCGACCATTGGAATCATGATTGTTCCTGAACTCAAATGCTTTGCATTCAATCTCTTCAAGAGAGAGTGTCGGTTGCTGACGGAGAATAGATCTTTTTATAGACTCAATATCCAAAGCCACAGGTGAGACGACATTAAAATTCCCGACATCAACTCCCTGTCGGCGCAACATTGAAGCTATCCGAGTCATGTTGCCCTTTATATATTCATTGAAAACAGCATCAGCAGTTCCTTCAACAAGAAACATGGAATTTGCCATTCCCTCATAAATCATGGAAATATCGGTATATAGCCTCATTGTGAAATCATATTGCAAGGTTTATCCAATCATTTGCGAATTTAGGAATAATAATTGGAATAAAGAAGTTATGTTTTTATCTTTGCATCGTAAAGGGTACTTATGCTGTTTACGATAATATAATTTGCTATGGCAAAAGAGAAGAGTATATTTTTATGCAATGCCTGTGGTTACGAATCACCTAAATGGGCCGGGAAATGCCCTTCGTGTGGTGCATGGAACAGTTTTAGCGAGAAAATAGTCCGTAGCACACCACTTTCACGGGTGTCGAACGGCGACAAGGCGCAATCACAACCTGTGCTTATCGACGACGTGGCGACAGATGAATTGCCACGCATGGATATGTGCGACAGCGAACTGAACCGCGTGCTTGGCGGTGGTCTTGTACCAGGTTCATTGGTTCTGCTTGGCGGAGAACCGGGAATAGGCAAATCTACTCTTGTACTGCAGACCATATTGGGACTTCCTCACCGCAAGGTTTTATATGTTTCGGGTGAAGAGAGTGTCCAGCAGATAAAGCTACGTGCCGACCGTATCACCCACGAACGCGGCAACTGCCACATCGTTTGTGAAACTTCGCTTGAAACAATATTCACACATATAAAGAACATAACTCCCGAACTGCTTGTAATAGACTCTATACAGACGATGAGCAGCGAAGCTGTCGATTCGTCACCGGGCAGCATCTCACAGGTTCGCGAATGTACAGCCATGTTGCTTAAATTCGCAAAGGAGAACAATGTTCCTGTCATTCTCATTGGGCACATCACAAAGGACGGTACAATAGCCGGTCCAAAGATTCTTGAACACATAGTGGATGTTGTTATACAATTCGAGGGCGACCAACACCATCTTTACAGAGTGTTGCGTTCGATAAAAAACCGTTTCGGCAGCACAGCCGAGTTGGGAATATATGAGATGCAGCGCGAGGGGCTACGCAAAGTAACAAATCCATCGGAGCTTTTGCTAAGTGAACGCCACAAAGGAATGAGCGGTGTTGCAATAGCTTCTGCCATAGAGGGTGTCAGCCCATTCCTGATAGAGACACAGGCTCTTGTCAGCACCGCGGCATACGGAACACCGCAACGTTCGGCTACGGGTTTTGATGTGCGCCGAATGAACATGTTGCTTGCCGTACTTGAAAAACGTGTGGGATTCAAACTCGCGCAGAAAGATGTATATCTTAACATAGCCGGAGGCCTGCGAGTGAACGACCCGGCAATAGACCTGTCTGTAATCTCCGCAATCCTCTCAAGCAACATGGATGTTGAGATTGAGCCTACAATATGCATGGCCGGCGAGGTTGGCCTTTCGGGAGAGATACGTCCGGTAAACCGCATTGAGCAGCGTATAAGCGAAGCTGCCAAACTCGGTTTCAAACAGATTGTTGTACCACGAAGCAATATGAAGCGTCTTGACACCTCGCGTTTTGGCATTGAGGTGTTGCCTGTGGGCAAGGTAGAAGAGGCTTTCCGCTTAATTTTCGGATAATATGATACATGAATTCCAGATAAGAGTACAACCACGCGATGCAGCAAACGAACAGTCGCTGAAGCAATATATTGCACGCGAGAAAGGTATGGATGTACGTACCATAACTGCGGTACGCATATTACGTCGCAGTATAGATGCACGTCAACGCATAATATTCGTAAACCTCATGGTGCGTGTATTCGTCAACGAAATGCCAAAGGGCGATGAGTTTGTACGGCGCGAGTATGGCGACGTATCGGCAAGTGAGCCGGTGATTGTCGTTGGCGCAGGCCCTGCCGGACTGTTCGCTGCACTCAAACTGATAGAGAACGGGCTACGTCCAATTGTGGTTGAGCGCGGTAAGGATGTACGTACACGCAAGGTTGACCTTGCGAACATTTCACGTACTCACACAGTAAATCCCGAATCGAATTACTGTTTTGGCGAGGGTGGCGCCGGAGCATATTCCGACGGCAAACTATACACACGAAGCAAAAAACGTGGCAGCATCGAGGGCATATTGAACATCTTTTGCCAGCATGGTGCAAGTACTTCAATCCTTGCCGACGCGCATCCGCACATAGGCACAGACAAACTGCCACGAGTTATCGAAAATATCAGAAACACAATAAATTCATGCGGTGGCGAAGTGCGTTTTGAAACACGCATGGAAGAGATACTTATAAAAGACAACTGCGTAAAGGGAATAAGAACGAACAACGGCGAGATACTTGCCGATGCGGTGATACTTGCCACAGGACATTCGGCAAAGGATGTTTATCGTTGGCTCAACACCAACAACATAGCCCTTGAAGCGAAAGGTTTTGCAGTAGGCGTACGCCTTGAGCATCCATCAGAACTTATTGACAGGATACAATACCATTCTCCGAACGGCAGAGGCAAATACCTTCCTGCCGCTGAATACAGCTTTACTACACAGGTCGATGGACGTGGCGTATATAGTTTCTGCATGTGTCCCGGCGGTGTTGTTATTCCATCGGCATCGGCCGAGAAGGAGCTGCTCGTAAACGGTATGTCACCATCGCACCGTGGCGGAGCATGGAGTAATTCGGGCATGGTGGTACAGATAAATCCCGAGGATGTACTACTTCCGTCTATGAACATAGAATGTGAAGATATACCAGCCGTGCCAGACGATTCTCCTTTACGTGTGATGAACTTCCAGGAACGCCTCGAACGCCTATGCTGGCGCATGGGCAACTATAAGCAGACAGCACCGGCACAACGTATGACCGACTTTGTACGTCGCAAGTTGAGTTACGACCTGCCACGCAGTTCATACGCTCCGGGACTGATATCATCACCAATGCATTTCTGGTTGCCGGAATTTGTTTCTACACGTCTTGCGCGTGGCTTTGAGCAATTCGGACGTACATCACACGGATTCCTGACCTCAGAGGCGACAATGATAGGTGTTGAGACACGTACATCATCACCTGTACGCATTGTACGCGACAACGAGACACTGCAACATGTTACAATTAAAGGACTCTTCCCCTGCGGAGAAGGTGCGGGATATGCCGGTGGAATTGTGTCGGCAGCCGTTGACGGAGAGCGATGTGCAATGTCGGCAAAAGAGTATTTGGGATTATAAAAAAGAGATACAAACAATAAAAGAGATTATATCATGTACAAGTTCAGACCTATTCTTAAGTCATTGATATGGGGCGGAGAGAAGATTGCTCCATACAAAGGAATTGATACCGATATGAAAGCTATCGGAGAGAGTTGGGAAATTTCGGGTGTAAAAGGCAATGAGTCTGTTGTAGCAGGCGGTGTTGATGATGGCATGACAATTCCGGAACTCATCGCGCGCGACAAAGAGTCTCTGCTCGGCAAAAAGAATTTCAACCGTTTCGGTATGGAGTTTCCGCTACTCATCAAATTCATTGATGCACGTCAGGACCTCTCTATTCAGGTACACCCTGATGATACTTTGGCTTGGGAACGTCACCAGTCAAAAGGAAAAACAGAGATGTGGTATGTGGTGGATGCCGACAACGGAGCACGCCTGCGTTCAGGATTTGCAAAACAGGTCACACCTGATGAGTACGAGAAGAGCATCGCCGACAACACTATAACCGACCTGCTAAAAGAGTATGACATCCACAAGGGCGACCTATTCTTCCTCCCTGCAGGACGTATCCACTCTATCGGTGCCGGTGCATTCATCGCCGAGATACAGCAGACATCAAACATAACATACCGCATCTACGATTTCAATCGTCTTGATGACAAGGGCAATCCACGCGAACTGCACACAGAACTGAGCAAAGACGCTATTGACTATACCGTATTGCCAGACTATCGCACCTATTATGAGGCTTGCGACAACAAGCGTGTACCTCTTGTTTCGTGCGACTATTTCACAACATCATTGCTTAAATTGACAGAACAATACGAGATGCAGCTTGCCGACCTCGACTCGTTTGTCATACTTATATGTACAGCCGGTAACGGAACTATCACCGACAATAAAGGAAACTCTGCAGAGATACGTCAAGGCGAAAGTATTCTTATCCCGGCCGATGTAGAGGGATTAAAAATAGAAGTCAACGAAAAGCTTGAACTGCTGACAAGCTGGATTGATTGATATACAACAAAAACTTATAACTGAATACCATGCAAAAAAGAATTATCGAGTGTGTGCCCAATTTTTCAGAGGGCCGCAATATGGAGATTATCAAACATATTACCGATGCCATAGAGGCAGTCAAGGGTGTAAAACTGCTTGATGTTGACCCCGGAGAAGCGACAAACCGCACAGTAGTGACATTTGTCGGCGAGCCCGAAGCTGTGGTTGATGCAGCAGTAGCAGGTGTAAAACGTGCTACAGAACTGATAGATATGCGACTACACAAAGGAGCGCATCCCCGAATGGGTGCATGCGACGTATGCCCATTGATACCTGTTTCGGGAATCACCATGGAGGAATGTGCCGAGCTTGCACGCACACTTGCTAAGCGCCTTGCCGACGAACTGAAAGTTCCTACATACTGCTACGAAGCAGCTGCATTCAAGCCCGAACGCCGTAACCTTGCAGTATGTCGTGCCGGCGAATATGAGGGATTGCCCGAAAAGTTGGCAAACGAGGACAAACGCCCCGACTTTGGCGCACGTCCATACGACGAGGGTGTTGCACGCACCGGTGCCACAGCTGTTGGTGCACGCGATTTTCTTGTTGCCGTAAACTACAATCTCAACACCACATCTACCCGTCGTGCCAATGCAATCGCATTCGACGTACGCGAAAAAGGCCGTCCTATGCGCGAGGGAAATCCTATAACAGGAACAATCGTTAAAGACGAAAACGGAAAGCCTGTAATGATTCCCGGCACACTAAAAGCTTGTAAGGCTATTGGTTGGTTTATCGAAGAATACGGCATTGCACAGGTATCGATGAACATGACAAACCTGGCGGTTACTCCGTTGCACGTAGCCTTTGATGAGGTATGCCGTGCGGCTGAGGCTCGTGGTGTACGCGTCACAGGTACCGAGATTGTTGGTCTTATACCTAAAAAATGCCTTATCGATGCAGGACGTCATTTCTTACGCAAACAGCAACGCTCGACAGGCGTACCCGAACGCGAGCTTGTACGCATTGCTATTGAGAGCATGGGACTTGCCAACCTCAAAGGATTCAAGCCCGAAGAGAAAGTTATCGAATATATGCTCGAGGCAGAGGACAAGAACAGCACAAAGAAGCTTGTTGACATGACATGTGCAGGCTTTGCCGAGGAGACCGCAAGCGAGTCGCCTGCTCCCGGTGGTGGTTCGATATCGGCCTATATGGGTGCGTTGGCTGCCGCTCTTGGCACAATGGTTGCAAACCTTTCGTCACACAAAGCCGGCTGGGACAGCCGTTGGGAATATTTCTCCGATTGGGCAGAAAAGGGAATGAATATAATGAACGAACTGCTTGCCCTTGTAGATGAGGACACAGCCGCTTTCAACAAGATTATGGATGTATTTGGAATGCCTAAAGGCACCGACGAGGAGAAGAAGGCGCGTGCCGAGGCTATGGAAGCTGCAACACTCTATGCAACACAGGTTCCTTTGCGCACGATGAAGGCTGCATACAAGGCTTTCGATGTCGTACGCGCCATGGCTCAGGAGGGAAACCCTAATTCTGTTTCCGACGCCGGCGTAGGCGCCCTGGCTGCACGTTCTGCAGTGATGGGCGCATGCCTTAATGTAAAGATCAATGCAGCCGGACTGAAAGACCGCGCGGTTGCCGAGGCTCTTGTAAACGAGGCCAATGAAATACAGGCTCTTGCACAACAGGCAGAAAAAGAGATTCTTGCTATTGTTGAAGAGAAGATAAACGGATAATAGTTTTCAACGAGCACTAAAACAGACCAAACTATGACAGATTTTCAAAAAGACATATTAGCAGGAATTCCAGATATCCTGCCTGCAAAAAGAGAATACGACACTACAGCAAACCACGCACCAAAGCGCAAGGATATTCTTACCGACAGCGAAAAGAAACTTGCCTTGGCAAATGCTTTGCGTTATTTCCCCGAAAAGCACCATGCTGAGCTTGCTCCTGAATTTCTTGAGGAGCTCAAGACCTATGGTCGCATTTATATGTATCGTCTGCGTCCCGAGTATGAGATGTATGCACGTCCCATAGAAGAGTATCCTGCACGCTCGCGTCAGGCTGCGGCAATCATGCTGATGATACAGAACAACCTTGACAAAGCTGTAGCCCAGCACCCGCATGAACTTATCACATACGGCGGTAACGGTGCTGTATTCCAGAACTGGGCACAATACCGCTTGGCGATGAAATACCTTGCAGAGATGACCGACGAACAGACCCTTGTAATGTACTCGGGACACCCTCTCGGTTTGTTCCCGTCACACAAGGATGCTCCGCGCGTTATTGTGACAAACGGCATGGTCATCCCTAACCACTCGTCACAGGACGATTGGGAACGCTTCAACGCTATGGGTGTGTCGCAGTATGGACAGATGACAGCCGGTTCCTATATGTACATAGGCCCTCAGGGCATTGTACACGGCACGACAATAACAGTGATGAACGCGGCACGCAAGCGCATAAAACCGGGACAGAACGACCTCAGAGGCATGTTGTTTGTAACAGCAGGACTCGGCGGTATGTCGGGCGCACAGCCAAAGGCCGGAAATATATCGGGAGTGGTAAGCATCACAGCCGAAATTAACATTGCTGCCGCAGAGAAGCGCTACAACCAGGGTTGGGTGGATGAACTGCACACATCGCTCGACGAGCTTATTCCACGTGTAAAACAGGCCGTTGAAAACAAAGAGGTAATCTCATTTGCATACGTAGGAAACGTTGTTGACCTTTGGGAGCGTCTTGCCGACGAGGAGATGAATGTTGACCTTGGCTCGGACCAGACATCGCTCCACAACCCTTGGGCAGGAGGTTATTACCCTGTGGGATACTCTTACGAGGAGTCGAACCGTATGATGGCCGAAGAGCCCGAGCGTTTCCACGAGTGTGTACAGGAGTCGTTGCGCCGCCATGTGGCAGCAATCAACCGACTCACTGCACGTGGCATGTATTTCTTTGATTACGGAAATGCATTCCTGCTCGAATCGTCACGCGCCGGTGCCGACATAATGACTGCCGACGGCAAGTTCCGCTACCCGTCATACGTTCAGGATATAATGGGACCAATGTTCTTTGACTATGGTTTTGGTCCTTTCCGTTGGGTTTGTACATCGGGAAATGAGAAAGACCTTGAAACCACAGACCGCATCGCGGCAAAGGTTCTCGAAGATATGCTTGCAGAGGCTCCTGCAGAAATTCGCGGACAACTCGAGGACAACCTGCATTGGATACGCGAGGCAAAACAGAACAGACTTGTAGTCGGTTCACAGGCACGAATACTATATGCCGACAGCGAAGGACGCACACGCATTGCCCTTGCATTCAACGAGGCCATTGAACGCGGTGAGATTTCGGCTCCTGTAGTTCTTGGTCGCGACCACCACGACGTGTCGGGAACAGACTCACCCTACCGCGAGACATCAAACATATACGACGGTTCACAGTTCTGTGCCGACATGGCCGTACACAATGTCATCGGCGACTCGTTCCGCGGCGCCACATGGGTATCAATCCACAACGGTGGCGGTGTAGGCTGGGGAGAGGTAATGAACGGCGGATTCGGAATGGTTATTGACGGTTCTGATGACTCGGCACGCCACATCGAAGAGATGCTCTTATGGGATGTAAATAACGGTATAGCACGCCGCAGCTGGGCGCGTAACGAAGGTGCCATATTCGCAATCAAACGACAGATGGAGCGTACTCCTTTGCTCAAGGTAACATTGCCCAACATTGCCGATATGAGCATGATAGAAAAAATTTATAACGAAAACAGATAAAACACTACAGATATGATTCACTATATAAATTCAGAGTGGCTTACCGTTGCACGTGTCAATGAGGTTCTGACAAAAGGTTACAAGCTCGAACTAAGTGAAAATGCGAAACAACGCATAACAGAGTGTCGAAAATATCTCGATGACAAGATGCAGGATACCGAACGTCCCATTTACGGTGTCACAACAGGCTTTGGTTCACTCTGCAACATTTCGGTTGACAAGGAGAACCTATCGCAATTGCAAAAGAACCTGATGATGTCTCACGCATGCGGTACCGGCGCACGAGTGCCATCGGAGATTGTAAAGTTGATGCTTTTCCTGAAAGCACAATCGCTCTCCTACGGTCATTCGGGAGTACAGCTCATCACCGTCGAGCGCATTCTTGATATGTTCAACAACAATATCATCCCCGTTGTATATGAGCAAGGCTCATTGGGTGCATCGGGCGACCTGTCTCCTCTTGCCCACATGTGTCTTCCATTGATAGGACTTGGACACGTTGAGGTTGACGGAGAGGTTTTTGAAAGTGCCGTAATTATGGAGAAGATGGGCTGGGAGCCGGTCAAACTATGTTCAAAGGAAGGTCTTGCACTGCTCAACGGAACACAGTTCATGTCGGCATACGGTGTATATTCGTTGATAAACACATTCCGACTGAGCCGCTGGGCCGACAGCATCGGTGCAATGTCGCTCGACGCTTTCGACGGTCGCATGGAACCGTTTGAACACAATGTGCATGCCATACGCCCACACAACGGACAGATTGAGACAGCACGCAACTTCCGCGAGATTCTTGCCGGTAGCGAGATTACAAAACAGCCTAAGAAACATGTACAGGACCCCTACTCGTTCCGTTGCATCCCTCAGGTACACGGCGCAGTAAAGGACACCATTGCATACGTGACAAAGGTACTTGAGACAGAGATAAACTCAGCAACCGACAACCCTACTGTTTTCCCTGAGACCGACGAGATAATCTCGGCAGGAAACTTCCACGGAGAGCCTATAGCATTGGCTATGGATTTCCTTGCAATAGCAGTAGCGGAGTTGGGCAATATTTCGGAACGACGCATATACCGTATTATATCGGGAGCGCGCAACCTGCCTAACTTCCTTGTTGCAAATCCCGGACTGAACAGCGGATTTATGATTCCGCAATACACAGCGGCATCTATTGTAAGCCAGTCGAAAGGCTTGTGCTGGCCTGCATCGTGCGACTCTATTCCTTCGTCACAGGGACAGGAGGACCATGTAAGTATGGGTTCAAATGCAGCTACAAAGCTATGGAAAGTGGTGCAGAATACCGAACGTGTCCTTGCAATCGAGTTGATGAACGCGGCACAGGCTTTGGAGTTCCGTCGTCCTCTACGCTCATCAAAGGCAATAGAGGATATTTTCGCAGCCTACCGCGCTGTTGTTCCGTTCGTTGACAACGACACCGTGATGTATCCACATATAGCCACATCGGTAAAATTCCTGAACGAACATGAGCCTGCTTGTTAAAAATATAGGTTACATCGTAGGTATCGACGATAGCAGACGCACAAGAGTAGCCGGTGAGGATATGAGCAACATCGGCATGCTCGAAAATGCGTGGCTGCTTACCGAAGGTGAACGTATCTGCGACTACGGCACCATGGAGAGCATACCAAACGGGGAGGGGCACGAGGTTATCGATGCCAAAGGAGGTTGGCTCTTTCCATCGTTCTGCGACTCACATACCCACATTGTATATGCAGGCAGCCGCGAGCAGGAGTTTCTCGACAAGATAAACGGCCTGTCATACGAAGAGATTGCCAAGCGCGGAGGCGGAATACTCAATTCTGCCGACAGGTTGCACGACACAAGCGAAGAAGAACTGTACCGTCAGGCTATGGAGCGCATCGACGAAATTGTTTCGATGGGTACAGGACTTGTCGAGATAAAATCGGGCTACGGACTTACACTCGAGGATGAATTGAAAATTCTGCGCGTGATACGACGCATAAAGGAAAGTGCACCATTGGCTGTGCGTGCCACATTCTTGGGCGCGCATGCAGTAGGACGTGCCTATAAAGGTCGTCAAAGCGATTACGTAGAACATGTATGCAACGAGATGATTCCTGCAGTAGCAAAGGAGGGACTTGCCGACTTTGTTGATGTATTCTGTGACAAAGGATTCTTCACTGTTGAGGAGACAGCCCAAATTATTGAGACAGGCGCAAGATATGGCCTGCACGCAAAGATTCATGCCAATGAACTTGCCATTTCCGGCGGTGTAGAAGTTGGTGTGGAGCACAATGCGCTGTCGGTTGACCATCTCGAATCGATGGGAGAAGAACAGATTGAGGCATTGAAAGGCTCTGAAACCATGCCTACAATGCTACCGGGATGCGCCTTTTTCCTGGGCATAGGCTACCCCCCTGCACGCAAGATGATTGACGCAGGCTTGGCAGTAGCACTTGCGTCGGACTACAACCCCGGCACTGCGCCATCTGGTAACATGCGTTTTGTGGCATCGTTGGCGAGCATCAAGATGAAGATGACACCGGCAGAGGCTCTCAATGCGGCAACCCTCAACAGTGCATGCGCCATGGGCGAGAGCATGGATTATGGCTCGATAACACGCGGCAAGGTAGCCAACTTCTACATAACAAAACCATTGCCGTCGTTGGCCTATCTGCCATACGCGCACCAGACACCTATAATAAAGGAGATTATACTTAAAGGAAAACATATAAAAGAATAACAGAGACAATTATGATAAAGAAACTATTTATCTGCGCCATTGCATGTCTGTCGATGACAACAGCCATTGCCGACGAAGGAATGTGGCTTCCCAACCTTATTAAGGAGCGCATAAAGGACATGCGCCAGAAAGGTTTTAAGCTTAAAACAGATGATATTTATTCCGAGAACAAAGCATCGCTGAAAGATGCAGTCGTTCAGTTCGGTGGAGGTTGTACCGGAGAATTCGTGTCACCCGAAGGACTGCTGCTTACCAACCACCACTGCGGATATAGCTCCATTCAGAAACTCTCATCGGTGGAGCACGACTATCTTACTTATGGCTATTGGGCGAAATCACGCGAAGAGGAACTTCCTGTTCCCGGATTGACCGTAACCCAGCTTATAAAGATGGAAGATGTGACAGCACGACTCGAAGCCGGCGAGAAAAAAGAAGATATCATCGCCGAGGCAATAAAGGGCAAGGGTTACCGTGCAGACATCGAATCGATGTATTACGGAAACCAGTTCTATCTGTTTGTATATCGCACATTCCGCGATGTTCGCCTTGTGGGCGCACCACCCTCATCGATAGGTAAGTTCGGCGGAGACACCGACAACTGGATATGGCCACGTCACACAGGTGATTTTGCTGTTTTCCGTGTGTACGCCGATGCCAACAACGAGCCGGCCGATTACAGCAAGGAGAATGTACCCTATCGTCCGAAACGCCATTTCAAGGTTTCGACAAAAGGAATAAAGGAGGGCGATTTCACAATGATATACGGATTTCCTGGAAACACACAAGAGTTTATAACAAGCTCGGCTGTGGCATATACACAATTCCGTTCAAACCCCATGAAGATTGAACTTCGCACCAAACGCCTCGACATCATTAGCGAGGCACAAGCCAAAGATGTGGCAACACGCATAGCATACGCAGCAAAGCATGCAAGCATCGCCAACGGCTGGAAAAAATGGCAAGGAGAATCGCTCGGTCTTGAAAAACTTGGTACCATTGGAAACAAGATAGGCTATGAGACAGAGTTCATCAAATGGACAAAGGACAAGCCTGAATATGCAGCCATACTCGACTCTATGAACGTGGCTTATAACAACACAACAGAGGGATATTTCATCCGCGAGTTGTTCAATGAATCAATCGCGGCCATTGAGGCATTCAATTTTGCATTGCAGCTATACAACAAGGCTATGGCAGAAGAGCAAGTCACAGCCGACGAACAGGCAGACATACGCAAAAAGGTCCTGAGAGGCTACAGAGTTGGCATCGACCACGCTATAGCACGTTGCATGATAAAAGAATTTATGGAACGTATGCCTGCAGACAGAATTCCCGAGCAGTTGACAAAAGCCATAGAGGAATGTGGCAGCGCCGAGGCTTTTGCCGACAAGCTTTTCGAGACAACAAAACTTACAAATAAACATCCGCTGACAAAAGAAGAGATGATGAACGACTCTTTTGTCCAGTTCGCATCGTGGTTTATTCCAATCATGGAACAGAACCGCAATTATGCATATCGCAACCTTAGCAATGTACCCGCCATTGAGAAATGGTACAAGCCATATATCCGGGCATTGCGCGAGTGGGACAAGGAGCGTGCATTCTATCCCGACGCAAATTTCACCCTGCGTGTTGCATACGGCAAGATTGCAGGATATGAGAACGCCGACGGAGAGTACCACACATACCTTACCACCCTTGACGGTATCGTAGCTAAGGACAATCCACAAATTTACGACTATAACATACCTCAAGTGTTGCGTAACATATATGACAAAAAGGATTATGGCCGTTGGGCTATCGAAAACAACGGGAAGAAGACAATCCCTGTATGCTTCCTTGCCAACAACCACACATCGGGCGGCAATTCCGGCTCACCTGTAATCAACGGCAAGGGAGAACTCATCGGAATCAACTTCGACCGCACATGGCGTTCAACGATGAGCGATATCGAGTTCGACCCCAACATTTGCCGTAACATATCGGTTGACATACGTTTTGTACTTTTTGTGATGGACCGCATAGGCGGTGCTGAATATCTCTTTGAGGAGATGGGTATAAAGAAATAACAAAGGAAATAACAGAGAATGGATTTTATAAACACACTGTTTATCGAGCATTCTGCACTGCAAGCCATAGTAGTGCTTTCGCTGATATCGGCCATAGGCCTGATGATTGGCAAAGTACGTATATTGGGAATATCTCTTGGAATAACATTTGTCTTCTTTGCAGGTATCATTGCCGGACATTTCGGACTTACCATTGACAGCCAGATGCTATTCTATGCCGAGACGTTCGGATTGGTGCTGTTTGTATATGCCTTGGGACTGCAAGTGGGACCCGGTTTCTTCAGTTCCATGCGTACCGAAGGCGTCAAACTTCTTTTACCTGCAATATCCGTTCTTTTCATCGGAACATTCTTGGCTGTAGGTTTGAGTTATGTTGCAAATATATCAATACCTGACATGTCGGGTATTCTATGCGGAGCAACTACAAACACCCCTGCGCTGGCAGCGGCACAACAATCACTCGAACAGTTGGGAATAAACGGTAGCGGCGCAGCGTTGAGTTGTGCCATAACATACCCATTGGGTGTTGTGGGAGTTATTCTGGCTATAATATTCCTGCGTAAGTTCTTTGTCCGCAACACCGACATGCCACAGCCCGACAGCAAACACAAGAAGAACGTATTCATTGCAAGCTATTGTGTAACAAATCCGGCAATATTCGGAAAGACCATTGCCGAAATAGCACATACCGGGCATCATCATTTTGTTATATCACGCATGTGGCATAACGGACACGTGCTGATACCGATGTCCGACAGAGTGTTGCAAGAAAACGATATCCTGCTTGTAATCACCAAACCGGAAGAGGCAGAGGAGTTAAGACTTCTTTTCGGAAAAAAGGAGCATAAGGATTGGAATGCCGAAAACATAGACTGGAACAAGATTGACAGCGAACTGACCTCTCAACGAATACTTGTTACACGTTCTGAGATTAATGGCAAGAAGCTCTCATCTCTGCGCTTGAGAAACAACTACGGAATAAACATAAGCCGTGTTTATCGATCGGGAGTGCAGTTGTTGGCAACCCCGGACCTTGTGTTGCAGCTCGGCGACCGTCTTACCGTTGTGGGAGAGGCGGCCGACATAAAACGTGTAGAGAAGATTTTGGGTAATGCCGTGCAGAGCCTCAACGAGCCGAATCTTGTATCGGTATTCATAGGTATGATATTGGGACTCATTGTGGGTAGCATACCGCTTGCCGTACCGGGCATATCACTACCTGTAAAACTTGGACTTGCCGGAGGACCAATAATAGTGGGAATACTCATTGGAACATTCGGGCCACGCCTGCACATGGTGACATATACCACACGAAGCGCGAACATGATGCTGCGCGCGATTGGACTTAACCTGTATCTTGCCTGTCTGGGCCTGGATGCCGGAGCACATTTCTTTGAAACGGTTGTCCGCCCCGAAGGTCTTTTATGGATTATATTGGGATTGCTTATCACATTCGTTCCGGTGGTGCTGACAGGCATTCTGGCTCTGAGAGTGATGAAGCTCGACTTTGGCTCGATATCGGGATTATTATGCGGTTCCATGGCTAACCCAATGGCACTGAACTACGCGAACGACACCATTGAAGGCGACAACCCGTCGGTGGCATACGCTACGGTATATCCTGTATGCATGTTCCTGAGAGTAATAATAATACAATTGGTAGTTATGTTTTTTGTATAGAATATGGCAACAGTAAAAAGAACAGCTACCATAGGTGATTTTTTCCTTGAGCTAAGCAACAAAGATATAGAGATATACAGAATAGCCGGTGACGGAAGCGGAGCATTGAAACGTATTGATGACATACAAGGAACCATACGCGACATTGCCGAGGAGTACAACTTTGAACGCGACTACAATATCAGTTTCAGACAACACGTAGCAAGATTGATACATTATATAAACACTTTGGAAAACAAACAACAATAATATGAAAAGGAGAAACATGCTTGTCGCACTATTCTTGTGCGCTATGGGATTAAATGCCCAAACAGATTACATTCATGGGTTGTCTATCTGGTTTGATGAACCCACGACACTTAAAGGCCATAACATTTGGTATGGTGGCAAACCTGAAAATTGGAAAGGCAAGAAGCCTGAGTGGGCAGGCGACGGCAACTATAATGCCGATAAAGAGTGGGAATCTCAGTCATTGCCTATTGGTAACGGCAGCATAGGTGCCAACATTCTGGGCTCATTGGAGGCAGAACGCATCACATTCAACGAAAAGACACTATGGCGCGGAGGCCCGAACACCGAAGGCGGAGCGCAGTATTATTGGAATGTAAACAAACAGTCGGCACACCTGCTCGATGAGATACGCCAGGCATTCCTTGACGGCGATGATGAAAAAGCCGCAAAACTCACCAGAGAGAACTTCAACAGCACCGCATCGTATGAATATTACGGAGAAAACCCGTTCCGTTTCGGTAACTTCACCACGATGGGAGAATTTTACATAGAGACAGGACACAGCATAATTGGCATGAGCGATTACAAACGCATTCTGTCGCTCGATTCAGCCCTCGCCGTTGTCCAGTACAAAAAAGATGACATTTTATTCCAACGCAAATATTTTGTATCATATCCGGCAAATGTTCTTGTAGTCAAATTCAGCGCAAGCGAGCCCGGTATGCAAAACCTCACTTTCGGTTATTCGCCCAATCCTGTATCGGAAGGTACACTCGAGGAAGACGGCAAGAACGGACTTGTATGGAAAGCAAAGCTCGACAATAACAACATGCAATATACCGTTCGCATGAGAGTGGATACAAAAGGCGGAAAAACAACCATAAAAAAAGGCAAGATACGCATAACAAATGCCGATGAAGTATATTTCTATATTACCGGTGATACCGATTACAAAATAAACTTCGACCCCGATTTCAACAATCCCAGAACCTACGTTGGTGTAAACCCCGACGAGACAACTGCCGAATGGATTAAAAAAGCAGTATCAAAAGGATATGACAAACTTTTCAAGGAGCATTACAACGACTATTCCGCACTCTTCAACCGCGTAAAGTTGAATATTAACCCCAATGCACCCGCAACATACGAATTCCCGGCTGTAACAAATCTGCCTACAAACAAACGACTCGAGAGTTATCGTACAGGCAAACCCGACTATAATCTTGAACAGTTATATTTCCAGTTCGGACGATACCTGCTTATTTCAAGTTCACGTCCCGGCAACATGCCTGCCAACCTGCAAGGTATGTGGCACAACAATGTCGATGGCCCATGGCGTGTCGATTACCACAACAACATAAACCTGCAGATGAACTATTGGCCCGCATGCGTCACCAACCTTAACGAATGTATGCTTCCGCTTATCGACTTCATACGCACACTGATAAAGCCGGGCGAAGTAACCGCAAAATCATACTTTGGCGCTAGAGGATGGACAGCAAGCATATCGAGCAACATATTCGGCTTTACAGCACCGCTGATTAGCCAGGATATGTCGTGGAACTTCAACCCAATGGCAGGTCCATGGCTCGCCACACACGTGTGGGATTACTACGACTACACACGCGACAAAAAATTCCTGAAAGAGGTTGGTTACGACATAATAAAGAGCAGTGCTATTTTCGCAACAGATTACCTTTGGAAAAAAGATGACGGCACATACACCGCAGCACCGTCCACATCGCCCGAACACGGACCCATAGACCAAGGCGCAACATTCGTGCATGCAGTAATAAGAGAGATACTGCTCGATGCCATTGCAGCAAGCGAAGTAATGGGATGCGACAAAGAACTGCGCAAGGAGTGGAAGAAAGTCCTTAACGGACTTGCTCCTTATGAGATTGGACGTTATGGCCAACTTATGGAGTGGAGCAAGGATATCGATGACCCCAACGACCAGCACCGCCACGTAAACCACCTCTTTGGCTTGCATCCCGGACGCACAATATCACCCGTTGTAACCCCCGGGCTTGCCGACGCTTCGCGCGTGGTGCTCGAACACCGCGGCGACGGTGCAACAGGCTGGAGCATGGGCTGGAAGCTCAACCAATGGGCACGCCTACACGACGGCAACCACGCATACACCCTGTTCGGCAACCTGTTGAAGAACGGCACACTCGACAACCTTTGGGACACCCACGCACCGTTCCAGATTGACGGAAACTTTGGCGGCACAGCCGGAATGTGCGAACTGTTGATGCAGAGCCACATGGGATTCATTCACCTGCTCCCCGCCCTACCCGACGCATGGGAAGATGGAAACGTTAATGGCTTGTGCGCCAAAGGAGGCTTTGAAGTCGACATCACATGGCAAGATGGAAAGCTCGTTGAAGCAATAATAAACTCGAACAGCGGCACACCTTGCAACATCCTCTACGGAGACATGGAACTTGCATTCAAGACAAAGAAAGGAACATCGTACCGCATAACCGTTGAAAACGGCGCGCTGAAAAGCGAAAAAGTGAAGTGATAGTTGTTCACAAGAAAGATAAATCCGTAATATGGCGTTGCTATATTACGGATTTATCTTTCTTGTGAACAGTATTATTACCGCAAGCGAAACATTAATTTATTACAAAAGTAGATCAATATCAAATAAAAACATATATTTGCTATTAATTATATTTGGTTATATATTCTTGATTAGTATAATTTGTTTATATTAATAAATTACAAAATGAATAATTGTATATAGACTTGTTATTTTAAGGCATAAGTAAAAATGAGTAAGGCAAACTTAGAACAAAATAAGATTAAAAGATATATTCGTTTGGATCAACTTCTCAGAGATTCTGAAGGACACACATTGGAGGAGATACTTACTGATCCAGACTTAGATTGTATTAGTAAACGTACACTTCAAGATAACCTAAAGGAATTTGAAGATGTATTTAGCGCAGAATTTGATATTTCTCCCAACATATATCGTGGTCGTGAAAGATTATGGAAATATAAGGATTCTAACTTTAGTATCTTTAATCAAATTAACAAAGATGTTGAAATCATAAGAAAGGCCATAGAGGAGCTTAAATATTTAGCAGGAGATCCTCGCTATGATTATATTAGATTTTTTCTACTTAGCCTAGAGGACGGGGTACAGAATACTAGAAATATAATGTCTTTCGATAATAATCTGGAATATCATGGGTTAGATAAAATGGAAATTTTAGCTCAGGCTATAATTAATCAACATCCAATTAAACTGACATATAAGACTTACAAAGGAGATAAACAGGAAATAAACGTACATCCATATCATTTACGTCAATACAATCAACGTTGGTTTCTTTTTGGATTAAATGAAGGAAAAAGAGAGATTCATAATTATCCGTTAGATAGAATCGAGAAAGTTGAGCATTTGAGCAAAATATATAGACCTACCGAAATCGATTTTGATGAATACTTCGATGATATTATTGGGGTTAGCAATTACAAAAACAGAGAAGTCTGCGACATTATTTTGAAAGTAGATAAGAGAAGTATTGACTATATTCGAACTAAACCTTTGCATTGGTCACAAACAGAATTGAAAGAACACGAAACCGAGCAAAGTGTATTCGTCAGATTGCAAGTGAAAATAAACACAGAACTTGAAATGAAAGTATTTTCTTATAATAGTGCAATAGAGGTTGTCAGTCCGGTATATCTAAGAGATAAATTTACAGAAAAAGTAAGAATGATGAGTGAGACTTATAAAGTATGAAGAAATTCTGCATAGTACATATTTAGAATATTGCTTATTTTGTGATGATAATTTTAATGCTATGGGTATATTAAATAAAATATTAAATCCTATAACTCATTCTCAGGATTTAAATGATGAAATAGAGAAGTACAACAAAGTTATAAATGATTATAATAAGCTTTGCGTTAATTTACAGTCTGATGCAATTAATCTATACGAGCTGCGTAAGGAAACCCTAAAAAAAGTATTACAGTTAGATTCATATATAGAACACTTGGAAGATTGTCCGGATTGTATTATCAAGTCCTCAAAAAGAGCGATTTCATTTTGTGACAATATACAAGAAGCCTGGGATTTTGAAAATGCACCTCATGATGTTAATTCAAAAGTAGGAGTTGCAGCAAATGCAGCATTGGCAGGAGCTGCAGCAGCTGGTGGTATGGTTGCCGTTGTTGGTCCAACTACTGCTATGGCAATTGCTACAACATTTGGAACTGCAAGTACTGGTGCTGCTATTTCATCTTTAGGTGGAGCCGCTGCAGCAAATGCAGCATTAGCCTGGTTAGGCGGAGGAGCTGTAGCAGCAGGTGGTGGCGGTATGGCTGCTGGTGCTAGTATTCTTGGTATGATGGGACCAGTGGGATGGGGTATTGCCGGGATAGCAGGTAGCGTAATAATTGTTAAGTCATTACGTGATAAAAGTAAAAATGACGGACAAATACGCCAAATTAAAGAGCAATTATCCGTAATACGAAAGGAGTATTCAAATAAGATGAAAATGTATTCCAGACTTTCCGATATTATTAGTCACACAAGAATAATAAATAATAAACTTGATTTGGTTAGATTAAAAAGACTTGCAAAAAATAGTTTTTCTAATACAGATTATCCCCATTCTCTCTTATTTGAATATACTCATTATGCTAAATTTGCTGGTAAATTGTCAAAAGAATCCATTAATACCCAACTTGTATGAAAAAAGCAAATATTAGTGTCAATGAAATCATTGACATGATTGAAGTTAATAAACATGATATTACGATGCGACTTAGGCGTGTTGTACTTGATCCTATTTCTTTAATGAATAAAAACGGTTCTGCAACATTGATTTATTATTCAGAAAATGCAATCATGAATAAAAAGATTACAGAACAAGCAACATATATAATGGAACTGTTTTGCAAGAAATGGCGTAATCTGAATTCAACTGATGATGAACAACTTAACCAAATGTTGGACATAATAAGAAAAGTAAATGAAGAAATAATCCTACAAATAAAGGAGATTATAGATTATTATAAATATTGTATAGAACAAAAGCATTTTTTTGAAGAAACAGAATCAGGAAACAATGCTTTACAGAGAATGACAAAAGCAGTAAATAATTCAGATGGTATTTATAAAGATCTTCTAAGATTAGATTCTGTTGAGTATGATAAAAATAAGAATGTTCAAAAATATTGCCTTCTTGAATTATTACAAGAATATTTAGATGATGTTGATGCGGAAGTTATATATGTAAATGAATGGAATGTTTCTTCATTTCAGATTTTTATAGACAAAGATAAATTCCAAAATCACGTTCTTATTAACATAGCAAATAATATTCAAAAACATGCATTCGGTACTCTTGAATTTGCTAATAAGCCTTTGTGGGAGAAAGAAGTTAATATTGCTATTAAAGATTCAAATAATAATTATATTATTACAATAAAGAACAATGGCGAAGTGTATAAAGGTGATTCTTCAAGAATTTTCGACTATGGCTATTGTTATGGAAAACAAAAAAACAATGGTATCGGAATGTATTCAGCAAGAAAAAGCATGAAGGAGTTAGGAGGCTCAATAGAATTTCTTTCTACTCCAAATGATAAATATCATGTATGTCTTATATTAACAATACCTAAAAATGGAAATTAATAGAACGTATAATATCTTATGGTTTGATGATGATTTTGAACCGATAAATTTAGATGAGAGTCATGAAGAAAATACTACTAGAGATGCATTTCATGAAGATGTGTCTTATGCAAGTGAGTATGGCTTAAATGTAGAAGGAGTCTGGAACCTACAAGATTTTGAAAATAAAATAAAAGACTACAAGAAATATCAAGCTGTCATATTTGACTTAAGAGGCCTTGACTATGATAACAAATTCAATGACAGCATTATGCCTAAAGCAAATAAAATGGTTGAAAGCCTACCAAATATTGAAATATTCATCTATTCGGCGAACTTAAATGACCGTTATTTTGGTTCATATGTTGAAGGTTTAGAAGACCATGCATTTAATAAAGGTTTGGGGGTTGAGCCTTTATTAAAAAAAATAAGAGAAGTTTTAGATAATAATCTTCATTACTATAAGAATCACGAAGAATGCCTTGCGCTGTTCAACGAAGGAATATTGAATCAAGTGAATCGTCTACATATGGATGAATTATTAATAAGATACGAAACAAATGATAGTTTATATTCTCCATATAATAGTATGCGACATATACTGGAGGATATGCTCAATAAACTCCAAGAGTATGGCATTATCAGAATATCCGATAATGGAGATAAATTTGAGACTTTTAATTTAAAAATGAAATATCTTTCAGAAGATTTCTATTTCAAGAAAAATAATGAAGGTAAATCTGTTTTAGATTATGAAAATCCAAAGGTTCCATTTGAATTGTGCAGAAGAGAAGTTAAGTATATAATGAAATTTCTTAAAGATATTACAAACCATTATAGCCATTTCTTAGAAAAGAACCAGAACTATCTTAAGGAATATAATATATATGGATGCAATCTGCTTATTCAGCAAAGCGTATATAATGCTTTTTTTGTAGCAATGAAGTGGTATTACTCTTTGATGCATGGAAGACCGCACAAAGCACTTGGCCCATTTTCTGTAGAAAAGGATGAACAAGGATTTTTTCATTGTGGAAAAGACTATTCTATTAGCCCTACAACCTTAAGGGAGAATTGTATAAATGTTGGTGATTTTGTATATATCTTATGGAGCGTTCCAAATAAGAATGAAAACACACAAATGAAATATAGTTTCTATGCAAAACAAATAGCAAAAAGAGAATAATAAGATTTGTAGAAATAATCAAAATGCCAGGCAACTATGCGAAGTATGAAGAAAACTCGCATAGTTGTCGTTTTTTATATTCTCATCTTTGCAATGTCAATCAGGACAAACAATGCCAAGGACTGATTGATGCCACAAATCCGCGGGCATGAAAGACGGTATAATTTAAATTATTTCCAACTATGAAAAAGGATAATTTAAATGAGGTAGTTCACGGTGTTGCTTCAGTTGCGTCAACCAAGTGTATTAACGATACTCAGTGGGCAAAGTACCACACAAAAGGTGGACATGGCTTTGCTGCCGAGGATGCCAATGCAATGGTAGACCAATTGCGTGGCAAACATGTTGAGAAAGTTGGTGTGAATAATGCCAAGAACGGTGCTGACCGCATTGTTAACGGTGGTTGCATACAGGCTAAGTATTGTTCAACAGCTTCAAAATCCATTGATGCGGCTTTTGAAAACGGTGTATATCGTTATCCCACTCAGGTTATTGAAGTACCCAAGGACCAGTATACAGATGCTGTACGTATTATGCGTGGCCGTATCAGTCGTGGGCAAGTACCAGGAGTTTCAGATCCTAATATGGCGGAGCAACTTGTTCTCAAAGGTCATTATACTTATGACGAAGCTGTACGCATAGCAAAGGCAGGCAACCTTGATTCCATCAAGTTCGACATTCGTACACAAGCAGTAGCTTGCGCGTTCTCTTGTGGACTTTCCTTTGCCATCAATTATGCTGCAGCCAAATCTAATGGTGCCAGCCACGAAGATGCGCTCAAGACAGCTGCACAGCAAGCGGCAAAATCAGGTATTACAACCATGATAACAGGCGTAGCTACACAGCAACTCCTTCGCACTCAAGTGGGACGTAATTTTGCAGCTCTTATCACAAAAGCGATAAAACCGACCGTTCGTGCAGTGATGAAGAGCGAATGTGGGAAGCAAATGGTTACTAAGACTGCTTCTGTTATGGCCGGTAAGCAGGTAACTGGGGCTGCAGCAGCAAATGTTGCCACTAAAGCACTTCGTACAAATGCTATAGTCAGTACTGCATTATTTGTAGGTACAACAATCCCTGATACCGTCAAGTTTTGTCGTGGTAAGATTTCCGGAAGGCAATTTGCCGAGAATACTACATCTAATGCCGGAAGTATTGGCGGTGGATGGGTTGGAGCAAGCGCCGGTGCAGCTATTGGCTCGGCTATTTTTCCTGGAGTAGGCACTGTTGTTGGAGGAATTGTTGGTGGGCTTGGTGCCGGCATTGGGGCTTCACTCGGTGTTAAAAAGGTTTTTTCCCTTTTCAAATAATCGTTGTCCCGATTGTTTCGCGTACAATAGTGAATGTCTAACTTGTTTATCTGTTTGTATTTTATGGCTAACTTTATTAATGGTATTAATCCACGTTTTGTTTGTGTAGACCCTTGCCCTGTATCAACAGCTTCTACATTGAAAGTATACATGACTGCACTCGGTATTGTATTAGCTCCCTACGGATTGCCTGGCAAGGTTATTGGTGGAGTGTTAGGATATTTTGCAGGAACTAAACTTGCCGACAAACTGCTTTAAAAGCAGTAATCCTTACCTTTTATTTGTGTCAAACTTTTAAATTTATTTTCTTATGAGAGCAGATTTTGACCTTCAGTTTCTTCAGTACTGTGATAACGAGGATTTGGTTTCACTATGCAATATCCTCATGTTCGACAACAATGGTAATTTGCGTTTGAGTGAGCGATTATCAAACAGCGATAGCTGGCTTGAGTGTTTCCCTTACAAGATGCGGGATATGTGGGAGGACCTGGCATACGAGCTTCAAAGCTTTGGCGGAAACACATTGCTTAATGTATTCCGTAACGGACGAGGACCGTCGTATGAGAGCATTGTCTTTGATGTCTGCAAGCATCTGCGTGTTAAAGGGATATCCAAACACGATACGGCAGAGGATATGGAGCAGAAATTGCTTATAGCGGTTTCTACAAAGGCTATTGGCGAAATGTCCGAAGAACAGGCTCGCGCCATTATGGAGGAGTGTGGCGTTAAAGGATACAATTACTCGCGTGCCGGCCTTGTCGCAGCTGTAATTGCATTGCAAATGGTTAACCGCCGATTATTTATTACTGTCATTAACAGTGTTATGAGAATGCTTGGAAAGGTTCTTCTTGGTCGCGGTGTTATGATGGCTGGTATGGGTGCGATTTCTCGTGGAGTAAGTGCTATGTGTGGTCCTATAGGTTGGATTGTTCTGGGAGGATGGACTGCTTGGGATATGATGGGACCAGCATATCGTGTAACTGTTCCGGCTGTTATACAGGTGGCATATATGCGTGTGAAGTATCAGGCAATGTTGAATTCTCAAAAAGTTGCTGTATGATGATTGCTAAAGATATAATGCATCCTAATGACTTGAAAACAATTCAAGTCCTCAAATCCATACCTTATTGCGACACTATTTGCAGAAAGATTATGGAATATGGTTATGAACGTGTCTTTCGTGGGGAGAACTTGGGCACTATGGTCAAAGCAAGTGGTAAGTGCTTAACCAGAGTGTATAAACTTATGCAAAAGACTGCAAGATGCGTTGGAATTGCAGTTCCGGAAGTATATGTCTATAATGACCCCGTGATGAATGCTTTTACCTATGGTGAAACTAATCCGTTTGTCTGTATCTCAAGTTCCTGCGTGGAAAAACTAACCGATGATGAGCTTGTATGTCTTATGGCTCATGAATGCGGGCATATATTGTGTAAACATACATTATATAATAGTGTCGTAAACTTAATTCAGATGTTCGGAGAACAGTTGGGGATTATTACACGTAGTATGTCTAAACCTATATATATTGCACTTCAATATTGGTCAAGACAAAGTGAATATTCTGTCGACAGATGTGCTGCAGTTGTTGCCGGTGAAAAAGTATTTCAGCAGATGACAATGAAACTTGCATCGGGACTGGAAGATGTTCAAGGTGATCCCTATCAACTTGTTCGTCAGGCGAAAGAGTATAATGATTTTGAGGAGCAATCGTTATGGGACAAAATTCAGCAGAATTGCCGAATGGCATTTTACTCTCATCCGCAGATGGTCAATCGTGCTAAAGAAATTGACCGATGGAAAAACTCTTTTGCATACCGAACAAATAGGGGGTAAATACAATAGTTGTTCTTGTTTTAAATTTATTTTATGGCGATTTCAAACACATTATCAGGACTTTTCGGTGGTTTTACAAGCAACATCACAAAGTTGCGTAAGGTAGCTATGGAGTATTTTGCAAGTGAGGGGATTGCTTGCGAGATAAAGGATGGCGAGTTGCTCTTCAAGTTCAACGACAGTATTTATACTCTGCAGCTTGGCACAGGTGATGATTATGCTGAATGTGCTATTGTATATGAGTGTAATGCCGATGAATATCTCTCGCTCGACCTTACCGACAAGACTTTTATTGCCGATAAGGTAAATACAGACCTCTATAACCACGCTACGGTGTATGCTTATAATGATTCATTTAAGATTGATTCTACGTTCTATTTTACATCAAAGAATATGTGGAACGAACTGTTCATTAAGCATTTCAATGAGTTGAACGAGTCTGTTAGAATGGCATGGGAGATTATATGTGATAAGACTACCGGCAAGGCTGAAGATGAGGCTGAAAAGCCTAAGAAAATAGGTTTCTGCGTACCGGAACAGAATGAGAATACAAACGGCAACGATGTTGCTGCTATGGTAAAGAAATAAATGGAATTATTATGAATATCGAAGAACTTAAACAGCGTGCAGCCGCAGGTGATGCCGAGGCAATGTGTGACCTTGGAATGGCTTATTTCCACGGTGAGGGTGTTGAACAGAACGAAGAAAAGGCGGTGGAGCTTTTGCAAGCGTCGATAGATGCTGGTGATGAATATGCTCCGTTCCTTTTAGGAACAATGTATATGAGTGGTCACATTGACGACGAGGATGCGGGTTACAATGGTATGAGGTTTTTTGCTATAGCTACTAACCGTGGAGCAGAAGGTGTTGAAAAGGAGATAGCTAAGCATCGTTTGAACTTTGCAAAGTGTCATTTTAAAGATATTTTCGATGGTGTGGACTCTTCGTTATATCCGCAGGATTTATTGAACTATCTTGGAGAAAAGGTAGATGCTTTTATAATAGAATGTCAGGACCGGAAAATAAACAATCCAGAACATTTCAGTTGGTCATCGAGAAACGGCAGAAGTTCAAGTGTGTTCTATCTGGATTGTTTTGTTGAGAACCCACCCACTGTAAAGAATAAGCATTTCTATAATTATATGCTTGCCAATGTTCTTGAAGCAAGTTTGGAGTATGAGCAGTTTGATTTTGCAGAAAAGGCTGCAATATTGTGTAAAGCAGCAGAACTTGTCTGGGGTATCGATGCTCCTTGGGTTGAGGAGGTGCTGTATCTGTTGTATAGAAGATTTGCAGACATAAATCTCTCTGTCGGTAATATTGAGAAGGCTGCTGATATTTATGTTAAGTTATTGACAAATGCATATATCTGTTATATCTCACAATTTGATGTTGATGATTTTGAAGCCCAACAAGTATCGCAAAAGGAGGTGGATAGAATGTTGGTAGGTGAGGAACGATATTATGGTTCAATGCTTAAATTGCTATATTGTTATTCTCAAATTAAAGAGAGAGACGATGATGTGCAATGTATTTTGGATAAATTGTGCGAGGTCTTAGAGACTCAAAGAATGCATCATTCCCCAACACCCGATGAGTGGTTGCTCGAACAACTGAAAAATGCTGACGAGGATAAGGAAGAAGGTAATGTAAATCTTGTAAATTTATTGGGACACAATTTCTTCGGGTATTTTATGGCTCCGTATGTGAGATTCTTTGATGGTGAAGCTCTTGAGTGGGATGGCAAATCAATTGAGGAGCAATGGAGTCGTGAACGCTTTGAACTTATTGAATTGGTGATAAAGAAAATGCCGGCGTATATTGAACAGGAAGAGGGCGGTTGTGCCTTTTGGATGATGGCGCTGAATAAATTCAGGGCTCAATACCATATGCTTACCCGTCGTTACAGGTTGGTTGAACAGGAACTTTTATATGCAATGGGCTTCTTTAAAAAGGCGATAGCAACAGAAGAACGCGAAACTGTTGTACTACATTATGCAAGATGCATCAAATCCCTGTATCAATTCTATAAAGTGCAGAGAATGGAAGATAAAAAAGCAAAACTGATTTTGTATATGGATGTTCTTGTTCCCGAAGATTATCAGGAAGGGGAGGTTGCAGAATTGAAGAATTTGTTAAATTCGTAACGCTATGAAACGTATTGTAAATTTGGTGCGTAGCAATACTCCTGCATTGGTGTTCTGCGATTCTTATATAAATATTATCCAAAGGCTTTATGCGGAGCTTTCCGGCATAGAATACGATAAAATTAAGGAAGGTAATCTAAGTGATAAAGAGTGGGAACGTATAGATAATACTGCTCTTGTACTTGAAGATGCTCCATTATATATCTGTGACAAGATTATAGATAGCGCTGAAGGGTATATAAAGGATTATGAGGATTTGCAAATGCCCGTTGAATATGTGTTTATTG
>JAEIGA010002102.1_pt1 | contig 31799 bp, 46 predicted proteins | sample 9270691 | NCBI WGS metagenome assembly JAEIGA01 (sample SAMN17057246, study PRJNA624740) | gut metagenome | biome: biome; isolation source: fecal sample | host: Bos grunniens | place: China: Xizang | collected 2019
AACCGCGCTTTCATACGCTATTGTAAAGCACTTTTCATTCATTTTACAGCTCCTTTAAAGCAGCGGTCCATGTCTTAGGCCCTACAACACCATCGACTTCAAGCCCGTGGCGTTGCTGCCAGTTCTTTGTAGCAGCCTGGGTTTTGCCGCCAAAGCATCCATCAGGCGTCACATCAATGATCACCTGCCAGATCTTCACTGCTTTTCCTTCTGAGCCAAACTTGATCATTGGCATATCCGGAACCTCCTTTTTTTCTGTGATCGGCTTTAATGTAACAGCGTTACCTCTTGTGTATCCTTGCGTTACTATTACAGTGTGTCCTTTTACAGCAGTGACGAGGATATCGCCATCATACAGCTTCATGCCTGCTGAGTATGCAATGCGCTCAAACCCTGCACCAACAAGTACAGATGCTTCCGTAGAAGTATTGAAGTTTGCAATCTTCTTACCTGTAGCCTCCTGTACGCAAGCACGCACTAAAGAGGAACAGTCGCACTCTGTTTTTACAGTAGAACGAACGCCGTGGTTGAAGATATCAAGCCTGTTATTTTGATCATACCCAATATTGGGGTTATTACAGGCAATGCGCATATTCTCAGCAATCTTATTCGCCACTGATGACTCTTTTGCTCTGAGCACTACCCAGCCTTTCTTATGCATATAGAAACTTTGCTGGGAGACTTCGCCTTTGTAATCTGGAGAAGAGCTTTGCTTTTGATCACCGGCTTTTCCTCCGGTAAGGCTTCCTCTCTCGTCAATTCTGGCTGATCCAATCAAGATCTGCATAACTCATCACTCCTCTTTTTCTTCAATCGCTTTGTAGTTAGCAGCACTTACACCAAGCAACGCACCCAGGAAGGTGTCAAAAGCGATGAGAATTGTGATCACGATTTCTGTGTACTGGAAATGGAAGCACTGCAGTACAACACCCAGGAAAGTCGTGAAAGCCGGGAGAAAGATCTGTGCGATCCACTTCAAAACGTCATAAGTCTTATTTGTCATTTTCATGATGCACCTCCAATTGATCTACTCGTTTACCAAGGGTTTCTACCTTTACTTCGAGTATAGGTATACGCTCAGCAAAGGAATTGTGTTTTTTGACTTCATCGGTCAACGCCTGAATCTTTGTATCGGTCACAGCCTGTGAAGTGATAAGCTGGTTTTCGATACGCCTGTTACTGCTTGCATTTGTGATTATCACACCGGTAAGGGCAAGCCCTCCGGTAATAATCGCTGTTATGATTGCCTCCATTTAATCACCGTCCTTTGGCATATATTATACCACACTCATGCTTATTTTACAACAGCAGTCATGTAATTACACCATTTATTGCAAGCATCACCTGGAGAGCCAAAAATCAAGAAGTTGTTGTTGCTGTAATTCGTTTTCAAAACAGATTGTCCAGGTCCAAGTTCATCGACATCTTTAAGCCAAGCGTACGGTAACCAGCCTTCAAACTTGTAAACATACTCACCGTTTTTATATTCACAGCTTGTTATGCTTGTTGCGTATTCAGTACTGTGTCTTGCATTGATCATAAAAGCTTTTGTCGGGTTTGATGCAAGCCTGTAGTGAGAAGTCGAGCCAAGCGGATCGAATGTGTTTCTGAACAGATCACTGTATGTCTGTTCTTCAACAGCCCATTGTTTTGTAGAGATGTCATAAGACATATGACGGCCTTTCCACACATGCACTTTGCCTTTCCAGTACACGGCATGATCGTGATTGTAAAGTGTCATGATCAGCGGAGAAATGGCAGCCTCTTGTTCCCATACATCGTTTTCAGCATCATAGCTATAGATGTACCTTGCAGCATCGATCAAAGCCATACTGCTGTCACCGGCGCCAAAACTCAAAATCTTTCCTTCTGCCTGAATGATCGTTGGAGATACAAACTTTGAAGGCATACCGGAAGTAGAGCCATCACTCCAACTCTCTCCATCCCATACCTTGTGAACGTTTGTATTGCTCTGATTTCCAACCAGGTGGATTTTACCACCTACATAAAAAGCGGAAAGCCCGGAAGCGGAAAACGGTATGTTTGTTACACGTTGAAGGCTTGGCGACTCAATGATCCAGTCGTAGTTTGAGAATATATGCGTCGATCCATCTGCATAGCAAGAGGCAACGTAATGGTAGAGCGGTATTGCAAATGTACGAAGAATTGGAAATATTGTATTTACTTTTTCAACGTTTACATTCACTTTACCCCATCCATCGTAGTCACCTTCTGAAGAGATATCATAAGATCCGTTCTCTGTTACATCCAAAGACGGCTTAATTCTCTCAGGGTGTGGGTTGTCAGGAAGTTCTTCGTGAACCTCTGTATGAACCTCTTTAAACACACCAGTATACGTTCCATTTTTATACGCTTCAAGGATAGGTAAGTCGTCTCCGTGCTGAACATCGACGATGACTTTTTTAACGCCATCAAATTCCGTATCAGCAGGAACATTAAAATAACCACCGTCCTCTGTCAGCTTAAAACGAGCCAACGCATTTTGTGACACCTGCACTTTTACAATATCAAAAAAATCTGCATTCTGAGGGGTGTGCTCGCCGTTCTGTGTGATCACACCATGTTCTAATGTAACATGATCTTTTGCTGCTTCTTTTGGAATAAAGCTTACTGTGCCATCATTACCATCAGAAAAAACAAGTTCGTGCGCTATCGCAGAATAGCTTTGGTTTTGCTCTTTTATAAGTGGAGTTCTTCTTACCATTATTATTCCTCCTCCAAAACATAATCATAAAAGTAGCCGTCGCTATTGTAAGGTACGCCTACAATATGAAGTTGACCATAATAGTCAACAAGCGAACAGTTGCTTGCTGCAAATGGGAAATCAAGATCGGGAAGGATCACTTCACTTACGGTTTCACAGGTACCACCATCATAAGCAAAATGGGTCATATACTCAAAAGATCGCGGGTCTGATAAAGCAAAAAGCTGCGACTGTAAGTGAATGCGATCATCGTATACTACAGCATTTGCTCCTTTTAATGGATAGTTCAATCCTCCATAAGTCGATGATTCTTCGACATTCTCTCCAGGAGCCCACTTGTAAACAGTTTTTCCTTCGTGTCCTAATATATAAATATGATCTTTGTACGCTACCATCGAAGCACCGTCAAAATTGACACCGCTTATAGTAACCATTGACTCCCACACACCATACCGCAAGCGACGAATTTTGCCTGATGTATCAAGTATATAAATACTTCCTTTGAAAGAAACGGCTGCATACACATAAGGAACTGTGATGTCGGCTTGTTTCGTCCATGTATAGCCATCCCATGTCCAGTACTCATTTACAGAGTGATCAATTTCTGCATCATACCCTCCAAACAGTACAAGCTTACCGTTATGAGAAAGAAGGCACGGTGTCGAATCGTTATTTATAGAAAATGATCTCGGCAGAGTTGCTCGCAGTTCTGTTTCTCCAGGGCTCCAGATCAAATGAGATTTTGGATCTTGGAATGCCTCTGCGCTTATGATGTGCAGAAATCCATTATGCTTGCAAGAAACTGCATTGGTAAAGCTCTTGTGTTTGATGTCTGACGTAAGAGGTTTTTTACTTACAAGGCTCCAACCGGCGAATTTCTTATACAAAGGAACGTTGACATTCACATGGCTGAATCCATAATTGTTACGATCCTCTGCTTTAAATTCGCCACTTTTTGTAAACACGACGGAAGAAAACTCTTCTGCAGGTAAAGGATCCTCGACATTTACGTGTAGTAAATCGTATCCGTCATATCCATGTTCTTTCGCGTTGTCTACGCCATTTTTTGTAATAGCCTTACCGTGTTTGATGTGTGCCGGAATATCAGCTTGTACAACGGAGAATCCATCAAGGCCGAAATCTTTTGCGTCGTACTCGCCGTTCTCTGTAAAAGTTTTCTCGCCGTAAGTAAACTGAACGTCGGCGGTTACTTTACTAATAGGCTGCCCAACGTCAATAATCGAATTTTCTGTGGCGGTAATTTCTAAGCTATCGACTGCCTCTGCTGCTTCGTCCTTCGGAATCCACTCCTGCGAGCCTCTCTTTGCAAGAATGTTCGTTTTAACAGAGTCGATATTATCATAAGCAATATTGTTTACAACGATTGTCTTACTCAATTGTCAGCACCCCCTGACTTTCTGTTGCCCTTTTGGCTCCGGTTACACGAACCTGCCTGTCAGAAATAAACAGAGCATCTTCATAGTTGATTACATCAAGTTCATCATCACTACTGTGGTCTTCATTTTCGCCTGAGATCACAAGAGTGTTGTAGCTTTGCAAAACATCAGAAGCTTTCTTTATGTAAACCACGCCGTCTTTAATCTCCATACAGATATTATACTCCAAATACACCGTATAGTCAAAGTCTGGCATGATAACGAGTGCGGATGACGAATTCGGCTGAAAGATCCTTCTTACGCCTTCATCATCGACTGTATCGATATAGTCCAGAGGAATGTTAACCTCATCACCTGCCATAAGCATGTACTCGTCGTGGTCTATATACCTCGAAATGCCATACTCGTCTGTGTAGTTACGAGACACAATAAGCTTTCTTGGGGTAGATTTGTTTGTTACCCATACTTTGATCTTTGCTGTATGATCACCGCTTTCGCTAAAAGAGAAATCTTGTGAAATGACGTAGCCTTCAATCATTTCATCATTACTTCCTCTGTCACCGATATAAAGCGATACGTAGTCGCCAAGCTTATATGTTTCAGGATTTCTAACGCTGGCTTCTACTGTCAATCCATTGAAGTAGTAGTAAAGTACCACGCGAAGCATTACATCTGTCCAAAAATTCGTAACATCATTGATCAAGTAGTTGTCTTCTATATCTATGGCTTTTGGATTAAGTCCTGTAATAGGATTTGGCCTATTATATGTAAGGTTATTCCTAAGTACCATATAATAGCTTGTTGTACCAGCCTCTGTTACCTCTACATACTCATCAAGCACATCAATAACACCTGCGCCAACTTGCCAAACTCTGAAGTCAGTGCATGTGATATACGTGTAAACATCTTGGCCACCTATTGATGGCTCATAGAAAACGTCAGATTGTCTGATGTGTTTTATATCTGCATTAAAAGTAGTAGCGACTTTCTTTACATACATATCGGTAGAAAACCCAGGAAGAGTTTCTTCCATCATACATGTTTGAATAAACGCGCCTACTACAAAACACACGTACTGGATTCTCTCACGTTTTGTTTGCTCCGGGCAATATCCCGTTATGTTAGGGTATGTGTCGTCTACAGGAATGGAAAATGTAAAGTTAGTAATAGACCTTAAATATGTTTTAAAATCAACGTTGTTAAGGTATGTGGCCGGCATTGTTTCTGCATCAAGGTAATAGAAACAGTCGTTTGCCTTAATATATATGAAATTTTCATCAATATCTTTAAATTCGCAAACGTAATAGTTTGCGTATATAACCCCGCTGTCATTGGCAAGGGCGATATGGTCTCCATATTGGAAACTGTCAGATGCATTCTTTTTAAGATTTACAGAAAAATTGTTGATCGGAATTGTGTCGGAAAGCAGACTGATCTCCGGGGCAAACTCAAGATCAGAAAATACTGTATATTCATAATCATTATGCCAAAATTTCATATTGTCACCGCCTTATTTTGAAGGTTTCGTTGCAATCACTGTAAAGCTTATGCCTTTCCAAATCTGCTTCGTTCCTTCTTTGTGGTAGTATTCATCGCTTACCTCTTCAACTCTTCCTTTGATGGCAATATAATGATTGTTGTAAGGAAGAATGAAGTCGTGTTCAGCAACAGGATCCGTCAGAACGTTGTAAAGCGCCACGTACTCATACTCTTTACCGGTAGGTACGGCAAGGCTTATATCGTACTCAAAGTACGTTCCTATGATATCATTGTGGTAATGGCGGTCCATAAGCAGCCCGACATTGTCGGACTGCTCAAGTTTTGCCTTGCGTTTTGCACTTACGATCATGTCATACTCGTTTCCGTCGATAATGATTCCATTAAACATAGATCAGCTCAGCTCCTACTCTTCTACTTTCTTCCTTGTTAAGCTTAAACACCGCTTTACCAAGTACTGTTTTATCAAGCTCCAATACAACTGTCACATTTGTATCGCCTTCTTTTATTTTTGATGTAGTAGCACTTGTCGTGAGTGCCGAAGTCGGCGGTACGATCGTAGAACCAAAGTCAAAAGCATCTTCAACTGTATCCATAAGCTCAGGTTCCTTGCTTTTTACACCCTGCATAAACAGATCCATCATATCGGGCGCAAAAGTATGGAAGTTCGAAAGAGGTCCTTCTTCCGGCTCCGAGAAACCGAGTATAGATTTAACAAGTTGCGCCGTACTGTTAAGTGTACTTTTCAGCGCTTCAAACTTCGCTTTGATACCGGCAATAAAATTATTGATCAAATCAGATCCCCATGTTTTTGCACTGTTAAGTACCCCAACAATTCCATTTTTTACATGCGCCCCGATCTCTCCTGCTGCTGCTGCAATACTGCTCATAACAGCTCTCATACCGGAGACGATGTTGTTGATGATCTGTTTTCCGGCATCAAGGATGGAGCTCATAACTGACCCGATACCGGAAATGATTGCTCCGATGATCTGTACGCCAGCCGAAATGAGCTGTGGAAGTGCAGATACAATAGCCTTCACGAGCTTGCCGATGAGCTCCGGCATCTTGGCTACCAGCTTCGGTGTAGCCTTCACGATACCCTCTATCAGAGCCAAAATAATTTTCAATCCGGCCTCGATAATTTTGTCCAGGTTGTCGATTATTACGTCGAGGAGATTGTCGATGACATCGACCATCTGTTCGACCAAATCTGGAAGGGCCTCGGAAATACCTTCTGCTATTGCGACCAAAAGCTGAATTCCGGACTCGATCAGAAGTGGCAAATTCTCGACGATAAAATCTCCGATACCTTTTACGATATCCAAACCAGCTTGAATCAGCAGAGGAATATTCTCTGTCAAAAAGCTCATCAGCTGTGTGATGATCTGAATTCCTGCTTGCGCCAACATAGGCAGGTTCTCGATTATTACACTGCCAAGCTGCTTAATAATCTCCAGCGCTGCACTCGACAAAGCTGGTAAATTTTCAACAATAGCAGACGCCAGACTTGATACAAGCTGTGTAGCGATCTTTGTGATCTGTGGCAAAGCCTGTGTGATTTTGCCGATCGCTTCTTTTAGGATATCACCGATAGCTCCAAAAGCGCCTTCAATTCCTCCGGATTTAAATGCTTCTGAAATTCGTGAAACTGCGTCAGTACCAAACTGGACAAATTCGCGAAGAGATGGGGTAACTCCATCTGAAATAGCAATCTGTAAACTTTCCCAGGCTGATCCAAGTTTGTCTAAATCTCCTCCTAAATTATCACGCATGCTTTCAGCCATCCTCTCAGCAGATCCTGCTGAATTATCAATAGCGCTGGAAAGCTCATCCCATCTTTCTGTACTTGTAGCAAGCAGTGCGTTGACGTTCTTTAGGTCGGCCTTGTTGAAGGTCTTGGAGATGATGTCCGTTTTTTCTTGTTCGGTCATCCCCTCCATAGCCACGTTCATATCATTAAAGACATCTTTCAGCTCTCTAAGGTTACCTTCTGCATCATAAGCAGAAACACCGAGAGCTCCGAACGTGTCCTCGAATTTGTCACCCTGGATACCAAGAAGTACGTTACGAAGAGCAGTACCGCCTTCTGCACCTTTTGTACCGTTATCAGCAAGAATACCAAGAGCTGCCGAAAGTTCCGTTGTACCTCCGGCCATACTCTTAGCTGTACCACCAACGGCAAGGATAGCAGATCCGAGCTGTTCTACCGATGTGTTTGATTTAGAAGAAGCAGCTGCCATTTGGTCGACAAGTGCAGTTGTCTCTTCCGTTGTAAGTCCAAGGGCAGAGCTTGCATCAGTTACCATATCGGAAGCTGCTGCAAGTTCCATACCACCAGCTGCTGCCAGGTTCAAAACATTTGGCAGCATGTCCATAGATTTTTCAGCATCATAACCAGCTAATGCCATATAATTCAAAGCATCTGCAGCTTCTGACGCGGAGAATGAAGTGGTGGCTCCCATCTCCTGTGCAAAATCTCTCAGTTCACCAATTTGGTCAACTGTTGTACCCATTGTAGCGGCAACCTGCGACATGGAGGAATCAAAGGATGATCCTGCTTGTACTGCAGACGCAGTAAAGCCTACGACAGCAGTAGTAGCAGCCGCTGTCGCTGCAACCGCTGCTTTTGCGATACCTCCTACCGCTCCTCCTATGCCACTTGAAAACTTCGATAAACCACTCTCAGCTTCGCTTGTATCAAGCGATAATGTGGCGACAAGATCAAAAACATCCATTTATATCACCTCAAATTCATGAGTTTGTCTCTGATGTTATTGATGACTTCCTCCGCCGTTACATCCGGTTTCGGGTTCCGGTAATTATCAACCGCTTCGATCCATCTCATAGTAGGTGAACTTCCACCTGCATAATGAGCTGTGTTCTCTGCAATTGATTTAAGTGTGTCTGTAATGTAACACTGATACAGCTTGTCTTCTTGACCTTTTAGAAAAGCGGCTATGCAGTGATCGACTACATAACCGCTTCCGCATAAGTCAACAAGATTGAAATTGAGCGTTTCTAAGCCGTTTAGCCATTCTTGTTCCCCAGCTGTACCAGTAAAGAGAAAAAACCGAGTACCGCTTCGTCATTAAAAAGGCTCATAGTAGCTTTGATATACTCGCTTACCGGGTAATCATCAACGTGTTCCGGTTCTACAAAACAGCAGAGAGCGAGCACTTCCAGGGTTTCCTTAGGATGCTTTTCAAGCATTTCATCAAGGATCTCAGAAAAGTTCTCCATTGCCTGTTTGCGCTGTGCAAGGGCATTGCGCTCTATAACCGCTTTCTTTTCTTCAGCGGTTGCACCAGGCTGGAAGCTCTCATACACCGGCTTCTTGGACCTAATCTCTACGATATTGGTCAGGTCCATCCAGTGCTTTACTGCTTTCTTAATCTTCGCCGTCTGTGCAACGAATTCTGTTGGTTTGCAATTAGCAAGGTTCTTGTTTAAGTGTTTTTCTTCCATGTTTTTATCCTTCTTTCTTTGATCATTTAAGTGGCTTACTCAGTCCACTTAGCATACAGTGTCATGTTCCCTGTAACAACATCATTGGTGAAGTCCCAGAGTTCTGTGAGCTGAGCATCTGCATACCAGCCCGCGAAGTCGTAGCCAACCTTTGTAGGATCGGTAGGCTCTGTAACCTTTTCACCATTTGCTACCGACTGGGTGTCTACTGCGCTTCCGCCGTTACTGTTAAATGTTACAGTGAAAACAGCATCGTCACTGGAATAGAATTCCATCGGCATGTCATCCTGTGCGTCGATCGAAACGTGACCGGTAAGTTCTACGGAAACCTGACCCTTACCGCTCTTGGTTGTCTTCAAAGAGAAGCCTGCGGTAGATAGTGCGTTTTTCAGCTTAACAGCAACCATACCGCCATTAGCCTTATCACCAACCCACCAAAGATCAGAGAAGTCACTCTGTTTCAGATCACGTCTTGGATTGATCGCTCCGGTAGAAGCATTGATGTCAGCTGCACCAAGTGCAAGTCTGATACTCTCTGAGGAAGTACCGATAGATGTAAAGCTCATCTTACACTCCCAGCTGTCAAGATGTTTAAGCTCCTTCATATCGTTAGGGCAATTGTCAACATCCTCGCCAAGATCGGAGTAAGAAGGCACAGCAGAAACAGTAATACCACCTGTAGTAGCACAAATGATATCGTTGTCTGCCGGCGCTACCGGGTTTGCAGGATCGAACCGGTTCAGGATCACACCGGCGTCCATCTGTAAACCTTCAAATGTGTTTTGAGGAATTTTTGTAAAACGTCCCATAGTTGTTCTCTCCTTTCAGATACTTTATTATAACATAAACTACTTGTTGTTTCAATATTTTTTGTAAAAAATTATGCAGGCGTAACATATACATACGGCACGAACATCTGATCCTGTCCTGTTCCGGTTTCAAGGTCAATGCACAAATTCTCGCTTAGCTGAGGGAAAAGTTCAATCAGTACCCTGTTGGAAGATGCCGTACGAAGTGTAAGTCTACACTCTTCGAAAACGCAATCGCTTGTTACAAGGTTTTGTGCTTCTCTTAAAGTATTGTCTGCATACTTGAAGATCGGAAACTGGATGCAGTCTTTATTAAGGTTCATCTTATATTCGTTCATATCTATTGTATTTAATTCGAGTCCCGAATTCTTTGATAAAACTTTTGGAATGAAGTTTTCAGCAACCTGCCTTCCAAAAACATTCTTTGATTTAATGAAAGCAAAGTTCGCGTTATATATTTCGAATGACGGGTTTTCAGGGTCGCTGATATAAACATACTGCGTGAGTGCCGTATTTGATGCCTGGCCGGAAGCATTTATAACGCGGGCGGCAAGTGCTGCTTTGGGAATGATATGTTGCATGCTATCATCAAGCATAAAATCATCCCCAAAAAACTTATTAAACTGATCAGTAATTACTGCACTTATCAGCTCAAGGTTTTGCTTATACGCTGTCGCTGTGCTTGAACTGTAGCTCTTATGAATGTCTTGTTTCGACCTCGCACAGTTATAGTTGCTATAATTCTGAATGCGATAATACGGCGAATCATTATAAAGAGCATCAAATACAAATACCATGTCTGAGCCTATGTTACCTGCATATCGCCAAACTTTTGCGACTTCGTCGTAATCTCCGCCAAGTGTGGAAGCAGGAACCTCGATCCTTGTACCTACCGGAAAAACGCTGGCCACATCACCATCTACAAGCGCTGAAAGCTGTTGTGGCGTAAGTGATGTGATTGGCTCATCATTTATATAAGAGAGCATATTATTCAGTTCGTTTGCGCTTCTGTTGTGTGTTGTTTTGATACCGGCCTTGATGCTGCTACCGATTTCGCTGAAAAGGGTTTCGGCATCGCCGTAAGACATAAAATTCTTTGAGCTCATATCGTCACCTCTTATGCGATATTATATTCAATAATAACGCGATCACCTGCAGAAAACTGTCCTTCGCTCGGGAACCCGATCTCTACTCCGTAAGTATCGTCAGTATCAACTTCTTCAAAAGTACAGTTGTTAAAAAGTCCTGATTTATAAACAACTGAACTTGATGTAATACTTATTGGATCATACTTGCTAAGAGAAGAGATTAACTTGGCGCCCTGCATAGCAATAGGAAGTGATGGGTTTTTAACTAAAAAATCAACTCTTATTTTTTTATTTTCCTGCGTAACTGTCAGTGATGTTAAATTGTTCAGCAGGGTTGTATACTGTGTGGTAACCTCAACAGGTACTTTAACAAAATCATCAGTTCTGTCGTACCTATCTACAGAGTTTCCGTACATAGCACCGAGCAGTATTGCGTGAGCCTGTATAAACCAGATTGCTCCTTCGAATGGCTCGTTTGTAGCAGCGTCTACGATTGTACAATATACATAAATACCTTTCGTTTTGTCTGCCACATCTTTCCATTCTTGCGTAATGCGAATCGTTTTTTGCTTTGTATTATCTGTTTTGGACCAATCAGTTGTAGTCTTCATAATGTAAGAAATACTACCAAGGCCACTTGATTGGCCACCTGCAAAAGCAATTGCAACAGGAAGATAATTTTCCTGAATCTCATTATCGCCTCCAAGAACAGAATTACCAAACTGGCCTGCAATAATAAGAGCTGATCCATTTGTAGGTATCCATAAACGAACACAGTTACCGGAGTTTGTTCTACCAGGGTTACCGTCTGTCTGACCAGTACTTACCACCAGGTTTCGTTTATTGATGAAGTCTGTTTGTGATGCGACAGCTTGATAACCTGCGATAGTACTCATTGAGCCCCACGCATTGTCAGCTGTGTTCTTTGCCGTATTCGCAATATTGCCTACACCTTTTATATCGGAAGCGTATTCTGTTAAAATGGTTTCAGCATCGCCGAAAGTCATGTAGTTTTTTACGCTCATTGTTATTTCTCCTTTTAGTAAAACAAGCCGGTACTACGCCAAAGCGCAGTACTCAGCTTGTTTACATAAAACTTAGTCCAGCAGTGCCAGAAGTGCGTTGATCTGTGCTGTCGTTAAGCTGTCAGGTTCTACGCTTGCGATAAGGCTTTCTACCGTAACAGCATCAACCTCGGAAGCAGACCAAGGGTCGTTAGCTGTGTGAGCTGCCTTAAACTTGTAAAGCTGATCGCCGTACATTACGATGTCGCCGATTGCATATGCGTTGGTTGCTGCAAAAACATCTGCAATTGTTGCATCAAGCGCATCGATCCTACCGGTGATCGCATCAACGTCCACGAAAGACCCGATAACGTCAAACTTCAGATCCGGGCTGCCCTGGCTTCCTGCGTCAACGATTACGACGTTTGTGCCTGCCTTATACTCCTTACCTGCACCTTCGATGAAACGAACGTCGGTTGTGAAGTCATCGGAAACGTTGTAAACGTAGCCAACCATAGAAGCCGTAAGGGAACTCGGAAGATTTGCAAAAGTCACACTACCGCGTACGGTATAAGCTCCTTCCAGGGCGCTGAACTTCTGCCCGATTTTGGTAACAATGCTACTGGCATTGTCGTAAGAAACAAAATTAGTTGCTGACATAATCTTACCTCCTCTTAGTCAGGGATCATGGCAAGCAGCGTATTGAGCTGCTCTGTTGTAAGTGGCTGGTCAAGTCCAAGATCATCAGAATCCATATTTCCTTTGACCGTGTGACCGTTTATCTTAGGAAGGTTTGAAAGCATATTGTAATCACTTGTACCGCCTCCGCCTCCTCCACCATTAAGAGCAATGTACTGTAAGTACTCTTCCTCTCTTGTAAGCGGATCAGGCAGATCTGACACATTACCTGTTGCAATACCTCTCAAAAACTTCTCTTTTCTTGTCAAATCTTCTGCTGGAAGTGCCATAATTACCACCTCGTTAAATACTCTACCTGTACCGTAAGGTACATTCGTCTGATTGTGTCGTCGTCCGGATCATCCATTCGCTGTGCAAAAGGTGTACCCTTAACGATGTAAAGTCTCCCACCGTCAATCTCTAACGTAATGGGATACATTTCTTCAATTGTCTGCGCGATTTCTTCCGATTTCTTGGAAATATCTTTCCATGATTTTGACTTGTACCAAATGTCGGCATTCAGGATCACAGGCCTTTCGAAACTGTCGGTCTGCATTGTATATGTGATGTAAGGAAACTTTGCGTTTTTGGGTACTGTGTATTTGTCATATGCAGGAATACCAAAACTATTCCAAAATTTGTCTATTGCTTGTGCCTTGTCCATTTATACCAGCTCCCACTCTTCAGCCGTTACCTGTCGCATATCAAGTCCTGCGCCTTTTGGTGTTCTGTTGTCTTTTCCATCTGATGTTACTCGGAAGATCTTGCCATCTTTTTCGCGCCTTAAAACATCATGATAATGAAGCGTGATATTTCGCCTTGTTGTAATCGTATAAACCGCCTTTGATCCGGCAGCTTCTGCGATCTTGTTCTGACTGCTGCTTTCATAAACTATAGCACAATTGATCTGATCACCATCTACCCAGCTGGTGTCATCTTCACCGCCGTAACCATCCAAAGTTTCCTGTTGTGTCAGCATTGTGCATTTTTCAAAAGCATCATTCAAAAGGCTCATTATATCTTTCTCCACATGTTTAATCTCTTTGCGTATACGGAAAATGCACTTGGCGCTGATCCTGCTGCTGAGTCGCTACTGTTACCGGAGGCTTTTGAATAACTGTAGCCACCAAAGCTTTCTGATTGATACGGGGACATCATCTGTGATCCTGCGCCACCATTTAATGTTTCCCATTCTTTCATTTCTTCTACAATAGCAATGAGTGCAGCCGGAACCGCCATTGTCCATATTGCGCCGTCGAAGTCTTCGTCCTGCGGAGTATCCTCTCCGTCATACTTCCATACGCCGTCAGAAAAGATTGATCCGATAATGCGGTAATACTGATCCTCTTTTATGTAAACCGGTTTGTTATTGCAATACAGTGCTCCACCGTCTATTGAGATTTTCCCAATGCACTGCTCATGCCAAAACCAATTTTTAAGATTCGAACATACTTCCGTCAGCATCTGTTGCATCTTTGTTCACCTTTTTCTTTCTGCTGCGCTTTGGCTGTTTATGCTCTGGGGCAGGATCATTGCCCTGCCCCACTTCTACATATCCAGCTTGTAAGAATTCTTCGACCTTATGCTCTGGCACAATGGCCAGAGCGTGGGTTTTCTGATGTCTTAAAGCTACCATATTTGTCATGCCCTTTCGTCGCTGATAACTGCTGCAAGGTTCTTATCGAGGGTCTTCACACCGCAAAGCATATCGATGGAGATTGTGTCGGTCTTGGTGTTCTGGTTGTAACCATAAACAACTCTCAGGCCGAAACCATCATAGTTAACGATAGCTGCGTCTGCTGCACCGTTAGGCAGTGCCAGAGGTCTGGTAACAAACGCAAATGCGTTTTTGTGGAATACCAGGGAAGGTGTATAGCTGTCATTCCCGGAAGTTACTTCCTCGATGTTCTGATCAACGTAGCAGTCAAGGCCGAACTTACGTCCCAGGGAAGCCTCGCGAAGTGCGGTACCTTCGTCGCCAACCTTCTCTGCAGAAACAAAGAGGTTAGTCTTCAAAAGATCGGATTCTACCTGGCTACCGTATACGAAACGTCTGTCGGTAAGAGGAGCTGCTGCATCAGTCAGATACTTACGTGCATCGATCATAATGTCCTGGATCGGAGAAGTTCCGTCCATCGTTACACGGTTGGTGATGTCGCTTTCCAGCCCGATGATGTACTTGTCGATCTTATCTGCAAATGCCTGCATTGCAGGAACAAGCAGCTGCTCGGAGAAGTCTGCGATATCAAGTGTCATTTCCTTGCTGGTAACTGCAAAGGAAACATCAAGCAGTTTATCCATCTTTACTGTTACGCCGCTTTCGGTTGCGTCCTGTACCTGGATGGATCCGTTGAACTCTTTTGCTTCAAAAGAAGCTGGCTTCTTTACGGTGATCGTGTCACCAACACCTGCTACGAACTCATCAGAGAAATCACGGTGAACCAGGTTTGCCATTACGGCATTGTTTCTCAGCACCATAAGTGCTTCTTTTGCGATAATCTGTGGAGTCAAAATCGTGTTGCTCATAATCGTCATCCTTTCTGTTTTTTACGTTCGGCAATGTAACTCGCCATGTCGAGCTGGCTCAAATCAACTGCTCCTGCTGCTGCCGGAGGTGTTGATGTCTGCGCTCCGCGCTCTTCTGTATGGTCAATGTGATCGGACCAGTCGGTTTCCAGGTTCTTTTTGAGTTCTGCGATTTCCTTGATCTCTCCTGCATCGTCAAGCTCAATCTTGTCGATATCGGAGTATTTCAAGATCTTCTCGTAGTGTCTCTCCGGAATACCAATGTCCTTCAAAACAGCCTTTACCTTGTCGGACTTCTTAGTTCGAAGATCTCTCGCTTCAACGTCAGCCTTGTACTTATCGAACTCTTCCCTCAAAGCCTTGTATTCGGAATTATCTTCCGTCTGTGCTTTGAGTTTGTCGTATTCAGCCTGTAAGCCATCAAGCTTTTCGGCTTTCGGTTTGTACTCAGCGGTTTCTGTTTCCAGCGTGTCGATCTTATCTTTGAGTGCTGTTACTGTTTCTGAATGTTCCCCGATGATCTTCTCGATCTGTTCAGGTTCAATCCCAAGGTCCTTTAAGAAGCGTCTGGTAAGTGCCATTTTGATTTCCTCCTTTTCTTTGCCACTGTGCTTCGTCGCCAGAGGGTTGTTGTTATCATATATATGATATCACCGGTAGAAGGAAAAGTCAACCCAAAGAAACAAAAAATTAAAAAAAATTCTATCAAGCTTAAAAAAATGAAGAATTAAAAAGTTAAAAACAAGGTCGATTTCTATATTTTTTCTATAGTGAAAAAAATGACTATAGTAAAAAATATTGAAAACGGGGTCAAAATTTAACTTTTAACTCAAAACACCTCATTTTTATTAAAATATTTTCAAATAAATGCAAAATATTTAAAAGAAATACAAAAACCGAATATGGAAAGAATTTTTAGGATTTTGGAAAGGTTTTTTAGGATTTTTCCTCAATTGACCGAATTAGTCAACTCTTGCACGATGATATCACGGAACTGATTGATGTGATCTTCAATCGATGGTCTGATGAATGGTTGGGCTGAATGCTTACTCGTTCCAAGTTCAATATAAGGAGCATATTCCACATTCGTACCAATAGACACCTTACGATCCTCTGCCTCGAACGAGATGGAATTCCTAAGCCTACCGGTATCAACAGGGCAAGCACTTTTTGCGTAGCCTTCAGCTATCACACCAATATCTTCAAAAGCCTCCAGGCATCCTTGTGCCAACCTTTTCTCGAACTCGTCCGTATTGTCAGACTTTATCTGTAAACTAAAATTACCTGCCATCTTTCCACTCCTCATATGTTATGTCATCCGGAAGATCACTCCATCTTTCAAGTGCCTCTGTAGTTGCGTGGTCTGTTTGTGCAATCATTGTACACCTGCAATTGTAATACTCAGCAGGATCACCGGAAGGATCACCAGGGTACATCAGTCCGTTGTTAAAAGTCTCATCTATCGGTACACTTTCCATATCAATAGCCCTATGACTATCTCTTGTTTTTGCTGACAGTGTTGACTCCCATACTTTGTTTACATAAAGTCCACGATCCTGCATGTCTTTGTATCCTCGAAGCCTCCCGGCATTTTCTGCACCGGTAATCATAGTACGGGCATTCCTTATGGCTGAGTTGCAATCCATCTGTGTTACTCGTTCCAGGCGTTTTGATATGCCGCTAATACTTTCACCTTGTAGCACTCCTTGCAGCAAAGCAGAAGAGATCTGTTTATTGTTCCACCTGAAATCCTTTCTTATGTTTACTGATTTATGTAAACCGGCATCATTAAACAGAATCCTCGCTGTGTCTTTGTTGTACAGCGCAAAGTCAGTAGCAAGGCCAAACCCTGCTTCAACTTCATAAGCGCCATAGTGTGCATTATCCGTAAACACTCCTATGGCTGTATTGTTTATGATGTTCATATTGGCAATATCAAGCTTCACAAGTTCGCGGGCCATGCTGTTACGCATAGCCTGCCACTTCTTGCCAACAAGCATCGTCTGTGTTCTCCACGACACATACTCTTCTTTTGTTATCTTTCCTGCTTGATAGAGCTTGCGCTTGGCAGCATCCTGTAATTCGTACCGTGCAAGGTGTTTTTCAAGCTTAACAGACAGTTCATCATATGCCATGCGATATTCTGTCTGCATACGCCTTTCAAGCCCTTTAAGCGCCTTTTCAGCCTTTTCATGTCCATAATCCATCATGCCTCACCTTTAATGTCTGCGTGTGCTGCGTCAACAGCTGCTTCATATTGTTTCTTTGCTTTCTCTTTACTTGCTTTACCTTTTTCAGAAACAGATTGCTTTTTCGATGCTGTACTTTCCCTGATCTTCCCGATAGCAGCTCCGATAGCTTCCCTTGCTGCTTTCTTTTCTTCCGGCGTCATATACTTCAATCTGTCTTTCAGCTGCTGCCGAATAGATTCGATCTTAGCCTTTGCAAGCTGTGTAAGCATTTCTTTTTGCTGTTTTACAGAATCAGAAATGCTGCTCACTTCTTCCTTATACTGTTCTCTTAGCTGATCCTTTGCATACGCAAACTGCTCTTTCTGCGTTTGTGTAAATCCTTTTGTGGATCTTTTTCCTTTGAGTTGTTTGTTTTTCTCATAGTATTCATGAGCTTTTACTGGATCATAATCTGACATCATTGTACCTCCTTCATAAGCTCCTCAAGCATAGAGGCAACTTCCTCGCCATACTCTTCCAACGCGGTAGACTCTCCTGAATCAGTTTCATCAAATCTTGCTACCTCTTCTGCTTTTTTGTCTTCAAGGATCTGATCAGCAAGATCACCATCACCAAACAGATAAAGCAGCTTACGAGTAATGTAGTCCTCAGGAAGGTATTGTGCCGCCTGTAATAAAGAACTAACTTCTTCCGTTGCATTTACCATATAAGAACGCTGGAAGGTAGGATCATCATCAATACCGGCAAGCGCGAGAATGCCCTTAACAGCCTTAATAATGCAATACTCATAAGCATCCGCCATCTGGTCAAGAGGTTTTTGTGCAGCCTTGATTTGAGCCGTTACAGTGGCTCCTGATACGATAGAACGAGGATCAAAACCACCAAAATCCATATAAATGTCATTTTTCAGTCTGGTAAGCAGTGTTTCTCTTCCGTTGTATGGAGCCTCAATGGAATTAGGAGAAGCTTTACTACCGGAATCATCAACTGCAGCGGCATGGATCGTTTTCATCTGTTCAATGAACCGCACGAGATCTTCCTGGGTCATACCACCTGCATTCTCAATGCTCCAATAAATATAAGAAGCTTCTTCAATGGTAGTAGCAAAACCGGACATGATCAGATCATAACAGTCAATCTTTTCCTTCATTCCTACAAGCTCAGATTGCTTTTGCTTGTTAGCCCACAAAGGAACGATAGGGAAGGTCTCATAGTTCTCTCCTTCCTGGATCTCCATGTTATCAGCAGCATTCTTTGTCACTTTGATCTTGTACGCTTTCTTAGGGTGAAGTACCTGGCCAAACCCTGCACTCTGGCTTTCCCAAATGTAATCGGTGTAGCCGTCAAGTTCGTACAGTGTAGCCCTGAATGGCTTATCACTTGCGATCTGCCAGAAGCGTACGCCTGCTTTTAGCGCTCCGGTCTCTTCATCATAAAGAGGAGCAAACTCGATGTACTTAAAGTATTCCATATGGTCAAGGTTCCAAAACAGGAAGGAAACCTTATCAACAAGAGCGCTTTCTCCTGCATCCTGTAGCACGGTATCGAAATCATCACCAAGTTTTTTCTTTGTGTTTGGATCACCAAAGAAAGTGCCGTTAGAAAGAAGGAACTGGTTACGCTGGTTGACAAGGAAAGGAAAGTCTGCGCTTCCGATCTTGTAGCCGTCGCCAGTCGGATCCTTTACCTGTGCTCCGGTAATTGTGTAGATCATCCTTGAAAATTTCTTGATCCCCGGATTTCTTTTTGCCATGTACTCGCGTGCTTCTGTAGCAATATTGTAATCAATTTTGCTTCTGTGATTGTCGATAACCTTTCGCACGAAAGCCATGCGGTTTGCTTCATTGCTGCCGACTTTCAAAAGATCCTGGTAAGTGTAAATGGTTGACATAATCTAAATCTCCTTTCAACTTAGTTCCATATAGGCTTGTATTCGCCGCCTTCTGCTTTTCTTTTCGTGATCTCTCTTATAATACTTGCCAAAGAGTCAGGAGCATCATCGTGATCGGCATTCTCATTATAATCAACGATCTGATCGATGTATTCCTGGTCAGTTCCTGCTACAAATATAACATCTTTCCAGGCTCCTTTCAAGTGGCTGGTGATTTTTAGGAATTTGTTCATGCTTTCGTGATAACTCACCACTCTTACACCTTTTTTGCGTAACTCTTTCGCCAGGTATCCTTTATCGCCGTTATCCTCGTTGTATATGCGTTGACATAACACTTCATTATGTATCTTGATGATCTCATCCTGTACATCGTCAACGTGCTTTCTCCAAAGTCTACCATAAACGTAGATCTTACCATCAACGCGATTGGCAATTGTATAAGCCGTATAATCTTCTCCGGAATAGGCTGCATCTATGTGACCAAACTTGGAATTGTATATCTTCTCAATATCTCCACCTGTGACAGGGTTTGAAAAGATTACATCCTCACTCGCAACATGGCGAAGCTCATAGTTGGCTGCGAACAAAGACGCTGTCATATCGTCTTTCTTCTCCTGCAATCTCTCATCATCAAAGATAGCCGGATTGATCTCAGGATGGTAGCAGTTGTATTTTTCAGCCTCTGGCATGATCGTAAATGCATCGTCCTTATGCCAGGGTGTGCCGGTATTAAAAATACGACCATTATCATTGATAAGGTTTTGAAGCTCTTGATATACGATCTTTGTACGCTCACGTTCAGCCTTAGACGTTCTATCATCAATATTTACAATATCATCGGTAAATATGATATCAAAATGCTTACCGGTAAGAGATCCTTTTGTACCCAAGGCGGTAAGCTGTGACGTTCCTTTGTTATCAACAGAAAGGTTCGTATTAAGCTCGTTGCTATTATCAACCGTAAGAGTCAATGTAACTCCGTAAATAACCTGTACAAAGTATTGTGTGTGAGGATCAAGTAAGATTTTCTTTACCTGCTTAACGATCTCTTTTACATCATCGTCGGTCTTACGCATAAACAAAACTCTCTTACGTGGCAAGAGTATCATAATAAGTGCCAAGGCAAAAGAGACGCTGGTGGTCTTGTAGCTGTTTCTACAAGCTTGCAGCGTCTTATCCTCTGTGCCCGTAACCATCTCTTTGATCCAACGGTTGTGCAATGTCGTCATCTTGTTAAAGCCTAAAAGGTGACAAAACTTATACGGTTTATTTTTTAAGAACATGACGGCTTTCTCACGCGTCATCTTCATCATCTCCCGAAATCATATTCTCTACTTCATTGATAGTCTTCTGATCAATCTCCGATACCATAACCTTCTGAACCGGATCCTGTCCAACAGTAGCACGAATGGTCTCGAATGCTTTAATGTTGCCTTGCAGAGCCTGCATGAAAACTTCTGCAGAGATAGCCTCTGCACCTGACAAAACCTTTCCATCATCTCTGGTCATATCCATTTCAAGCAGCGCTTCAAGTGCAAGACGTAAGTTTTTCTTATCGCGTCTTGCCTTTCCGGAATTGATTCCACCTTTACGCGCAATCTTCCTCACTTCCTCCGTACTTCTCTCACGAAGGTTAGTACCCTTTTTCAGATTTTCTTTTTTGCGTTCCTGTGGTGTCATTTCTTTTTTCTCCTTGTCTGAGCCGCTTTAATAGCCCTACCTTGTTTTTCAGCCTCTTCCCTGGTCTTATATACCTTACCAGTGCTGCCCCATTTGTAACTTTTACTCGTCTTCTTTACCGGCATCTTCTTCCTCCGCTTTTGGTATAAAACTTTGACTGATCGCATTTGCCAGAGACTGCACAAAAGTCTCATCGCTGCTTAAATCGTCCCTTCCTATATGCACAAGCATACCGTGTAAAACCTCGTGGCATAAAGCCTCATCGTAAAGTTTTTTCGGAAGAGCTTTGTTGATAAAGATTTTGCACCTTGTGTAGTCGATAATACCAAAATGAGTATCCATATCAAAAGCATCTTCTTTTTCCTCTATCGTGTTCGGTATTCCGCATATAGATATCTTTTTCATTCTTCCTCCTCGTCAGGGATAGGTATTTCATACGTGATCCTTGCACCACAATGGCAGCAGTGACAAGCATGCACTATACCCTGACCTTCAAGGCAATAGTCTTCAAAATCAAAGTCCGCATCCCATATAACTGATCTGTTACCGCAATGAAAACACTCGTACATTGTAAAGCCTTCTTTCTTTCCTGTATAGCAGGAGCCCCCGATAAATTATCGGGGGACTGCTCATAAAGGGTTATACCATGAGGTTTGTAAGAGGTACTTTTCTTTAAGAATAATATACATTATACAGACCCAAAAGTCAATACTTTTTTGAAAATTTTTTCAAAAATGTTAATACCGCCCGCAACCAACATGTGGAAACGAGCGGTACTTAAAGAAGGATTTACAATGCTATTATAGCACACATTTACGCAACTGTCAAAAACCTATTTCCATATTCGTTCTGAGTGATCCCGAAGCAGAACATTTCGTTACCTGTACTACGCCTGTACTCAACACCGGCAGCGTCGCAGTACGCCAGGACTTCCTTGCTGAACTTCCTCTTCTGCATCTGGAACTCATTTCCTTCCTTACACCAGCGAGAATAGATCTTGTACATGTTGTTCATGCCGATCTTAAAATTGCCTTCCTCGACATTCATTTCTTCGTGATCACGAGTCATGCAGTCATTGATAAAGCTTCTTACAATGTTCATTTCGTCGCGGTAGTTTTCCCGGTTTGACTTCACCTGTTCCGGTACGGGGATTCCGGTTTCAAGGTAATTGTTGTACCATTCTACGCAAGCTTTTACAAGCCAGGCCAAAATGATAGGATACTCTTCACGGAGCTTAAATACGAGCATCTTGTCAACCTCTTCAAGAGTAAGGCTGTGAGGGAAGTTTACAAGGATGACACGGCGCCAAATACCCTTGTCAGTACCACGGATCACGGGCTTGTAATTCGTAGGCATCCAAATCTTGAACCTGGGAACGAATGTAAACTCCTTCTCGTGCAGACCTCTTGCTGTAAGTGCAGAGGATCCTGTCATCTGCTTTACCAGGCCTTCATCAAGCTTTTTGCCTTCTGTTGCTTCTTCTGCATATACCAACCGGTAGCCTGCAAGGCGAGCAATGTCGCTTGAAGCATTCTGAGAGCTTCTTGTGCCTGCCATAAAAGTTTCGGGCTGTGCGTTGCAAGCATAGTCACCCATAATCTCGGAAATAATCTGCATCATCGTACTCTTACCATCGTTACCGATACCGAGAAGGAAATAGATCTGCTGCTCTGTGGTGTATCCTGAGAGAGAGTATCCAAGGAGAAGCCGAACATATTCTTCTACTTCCTCGTCGCAAATCCAGTCTGACATGTAACGGCGGAACTTCTCCGGTACACGAGTTTCGTTCGGGTCATACTCGATAGGAACCATCTTTGAGCACATAAAGCGCGGGCTGTGGTCCATAAGCTCACCAGTACGAAGATCAATAGTGCCGTTCTTTACATTCAGAATGTAATCGATCTGATCAAAAGCTTCACGGCTATCAATCGGAATAGTACCAACGTGCTTGATCTCCTGAAGTACTGCCTCCTTACGTGAGTGGTCTTCACTCTTTAATACCCACTTCAAAAGGTCCTTGTCATTGAGCTCTGTTGCTTCCTTCTTCATATTGATAAGCATCTCGTCGATAAAACGCTTAATGAGGATCCCGGATGTTTCCTTCCAACGGCCTTCCTCGTGGATGTAAACGAAGAACCTTTTGTTCTTCTCTGCGTAGTGAATAATGTTACCGTAAAGGTCATAAAACCTCTTTGCGTTTCCGGAATCGCTGAAACTGTAACTTCCACTCTGAGGAAGAGTCTCAACACCTGCTGCTTTTAAAGAATCCTGGATCGACTGCTGCATCTTGTATGCAAGATCCGTTTCTTCCTGCGTTTTGTAAAAATTACCGGTAGACCTTGTCTCTACTGCTGCCTTTGTAATGATCTTTTCTGCTTTCAATGTGCCCATAGCTCCCATCCCTTCATACCAGCTGTCGTCATACAAACCACTCTCTGCAAAAATCCTTTCAATCTGTGCCTTGTTTCCACCAGAGTAAAAAGCGAGTACCCGGCACACAAGCTCGACAGCTTCCTCTTTTGTTTCAAAGTGTGGCTGCCAAAGACCTGCATAGCAATCGGTGAAGGTAGGGTCGATGTTGGCACGCTGCATGATCTCTTCATCGGTAAGGCGCTCTTCCGCTTTCTCGAAAACGCGGACCGTCTGATCAAAATAACGATCAATAAGAAACTTTACTGATGTTGTGCAGTTGTGAAGCTCAATTCCATCGGGATCCGTTTTCAGAGGAACAAAATAGTCTTTCTCCTGGATCTCAATTGTTCCCTTGCGCTTTCCTGTACTGTCTTCCACCTCTACCGTGGTTGTGTGCTCTACACCGCGCTTGATAAGCTCTACGCCTTCATCAACCAGGCAAAGGTACTCATCGTACTGATCAACGTGCTGGCAGTAGGACTTAACCGTAAGACGAATTTCATCTTTGAGAAGATCATTGCCACTTACTCTTACAAGCACTACCGGCTGATTACAGCCATCATTGTACTGGCTTGTACCAAGCATGATGCCCTTATTCTGCTGTTTTACTTCGTGTGGGAAACCCCAGCCGCGAGTGTTGCGGACTGATTCTCTGCCGCCCTTGAAAGGGTTGATCGGCATGCCTGATTCGTCACAGGCACAGAACTGCTTTAATAATGTTGCTCTCATGGTAATTCCTCCTTTAAGATAGTTAAAAAGTTAATTACTTTCTATGATTAGATTATAAATCATAGAAAGTAATCTGTCAACACCTTTTTCAAATTTTTTTTAATTTTTTATTACTTAATATTATAGCCAAACTTCTTATAAATATTCTTACGCTCGTCCGCATATTTTTTATAAAGGCCGAAGTCGGTATCAGCAAAATCGATAACTGTTCCGTACTCCTTACCTTCTGCTTTGCGGGCTACCCTGCCTACAGACTGCACAACGGTTGTGAAATCTTTTTCCGGTGTTGCAAATACAACGTATCTAAGGTTTGGCACATCAAGACCTTCTTTGGCAAGCTGGTAGGTAGCAAAAACGGCATCAAGCTCCCCGTTGTTCAACCTGGTTAACGCTGTGTCGCGCTCCTTCCGGTTCTTTACCGTGGGTTTCATACCGGAAAGACAAACGCTCCTGCCACAAAACTGTTCCTGAAGTTTTTGCAAGTAGGCAACTCTGTTTGCGAGAATAAGCTTCGGACCCTTAATGCGATTGATCGTGCGGATGACAAGATCAAACCTTGGTTCATTTGATGTTAAATCTTCTACCAAGCCTGCGAAATTTATAGTTCCATCATAATTGAAAGCTTGGTCGTTTACAAGTGGCACGTAGTCAGTTTTGATCATTTTGATCTCTACATGGCAAGTGCGATCTTCCAGTTCTTCCTGAGAAACGCTGCCAATGATTTCGCCAAGCAGCGCAAACATACTCTTTTCCAGCCCATCGGCTCTTCGCGGCGTTGCCGTAAGCCCGATCTTATACCTGGCAGAAAGACCATTTAAAACCTTGTAGAACATTGTAACCTTTGTAGGGCTGCCTGCACATCTCTGACACTCATCAACGACGATAACGTCAAATGAATCTCTGAGATCCTCAAGATCAAGCCTTGCCATTGTCTGTACTGTTGCAAAAGTGATACCCTCCCCGATAGAAACCTTACCCTCTGTAATGGTCCCGAATGACTTTTTATCACACCCAAAGCAACTCTCTGCTCTTTTCTTGCTCTGGCTTAAAAGATCCTTTGTGTGAGTCAGCCACAGTGCTTTTCCGCCGATCTCAGCTACTGCCTGTAAAGCTGTCTGGGTCTTGCCACATCCACAAGGCATTACAGCGATACCGTTCTTATGCTTTAAAATGCGGTCTTTGATGCGTTCCTGGTATGGATAAAGGCTGATGTTGCTTTTGTAGTCAAAGTGTCTCATCGGAACGATTTCGCTCTTTGCTGTAAACTGTCCATTAAATTTCTTAAACAAGGAACGCCAAGCGCCAAAAGGCAGGATGTAATCACACACATCACACTGGTATAAATCAATGTATTGAGGAATGCTTCCTACATAATAGCCCATATAACGCTTCTTGTGGTACTCCGGGTTGCTTAAAACAAAGTTTTTCTCGCAAAACTGTTCAAGCTCCGGTGTAGCACCTTTCACACGGATATTCCTTCCTAAAATAATCTCCATCATGGTTCCCCCTCCTTCTTTAATCAAAGTCATCAATAAACTCAAAGTCCACCGGCTTTACCATTCTTTCGTTGTTTACAGGTACTACCATTCCATCGTAGTGTACCCAGGCCTCAAATTCTTTTGAGCAGCGGTCACAAAGATCAATTTTAACACCGCAGTGTTTCTTTTTCTTGGTAACATAAGCTCCACATCTGTCACATACTTTCATCTTTAGTCTCCTCCTTTAATCGTTTTAATGATCCTTAACACATCATTGTAAGCTCTGATCACATCTGTATCACTAAGCAGCAGGTCGCAATTTTCACACTTCCGGTCGCAGATATGTTTGCTGTTTCTGATCACACAAGCTTTCTCTGTGATCATTACTTTTTTGACGTTATCGATATCAAGCTCATTAAGGGTTATAATATCTTTTGACCATCTATTAAAGCTGCGACCGTTGATGCTGACGTTACTAAGTGCGTTTTCAACAAGCTTTTTTACATTCAGTTCCATAACATTTCTCCCATCTCTCTTAAAAATGCCAGTGTAGAAATTCCGAAAACAAACACTACAATAATGATCATCTGCTCCTCTGTCATCTTTATCACCTACCTTTCTACCCAGCTTCGTACGAATTCTGAAAACGGACGCCCTGCAAACGGTGTGTAATCGAGAATGATCTCGCGGTCATTGTTTGTGTAGAATTTGCAGGGGTAGCTGAGAATGTGAAGGTCGTCGTCTGTCAGCTCGCCCTTTGTGTGGTACGAAGATTTCCTCAGACGGCTAAGAATCTTCGCTGCCTGATCCGGATTCTCTGCGATAACATAGTTTTTTCGCTGCTCAAAAGTAGTATACATATGTACCTCATCTCCTTTATAGCTGTAAATATGTCGAAAACAAATCTTAAACGGTACATACTTATTACCGAATTGGACTTTTGATTTCGACACCGTTTTAAAGTTACTGAAAATAGTGTGTGTTTAAAAGTATTTCTAAAATGTTATAAAAAGTATGCATACATATGTGTATATTTTTTAATTTTTTATATGTTGTATAGCACTATACTTTTTTCTTACTCATACAGTTTGATACGACCTTTTTCTTTCAGTTCCTGGTAACCTACTAAAATAATATGACCGTTTTTGGTTTTGATCGCTATCATCGGCTCTGTGTTTTTGCAAGAAAGCCATTTTTCAAAAGCGAGTATTTGGTTTTCTTCCAGCCTGGAAATCGAGAATGTTTTTGCGTCGCATGTTTTACAATCATATGCATATGCGATTTTGTCTTTGACTGCGATTACGTCGAACGGTTGAGATCCATCTTCTGCTTCTGCCATACGGTGTGCCCAGTAACCGTTACTGCCGAGCAATTTTACAAATTCCTTTTCGAAAAATGTTCCCTTTCTTTTGTTGTTCATTTTAGATGATCACCTCTTTAAAATGAATGTGATGTGGTATCTGTTGTTAATAATAATATACCACATCACATTTTTAATGTCAATACTTTTTTTAATTTTTTTGAAACTTTTTTAATAACAGATCATTGCAAAACCGGTGTACTTATCTTCGAAGATCAACCTGTAGTGTTTGATGTTACCTTCAAGAACCTGGTTCAGAGCATACTCCATATCGTTGAAGTTTTGGAATTTCTTGATATTAAGATCACGTATCGTTTCTTCGATCCAGTACACATCATCGATACAGTCAAGCACATAGGTTACTGTGATTTCACAATCATTGCTTGTATCGATACGAAAACCTACGATATATTTAAGAACATCAATGTCTGTACTATTCATTTGTCCTGTCTCCAAATTCTGCTACAAACTCATCATCATCAAGCCAAAAGCTCTCGTGAACTTCATCAGAAACGGCCGGTTCTTCTTTTTCCTCTACCGGAACAGTAACAGGAACAGGTTCGGGTTCGGGTTCGGGTTCGGGTTCGGGTTCTGCGACAGGCTCTGCAGCAGGTTCTTTTTTCAATTCTTTTTTATATTCTTCCGCCTGCTTAAACAGTGCCTGCTTTTCTTCCTCACGAGTAGGAAGTTTGATCTGATCAATGACCTTCTGAACATCCTCAGGAATATCATGCTTCTTTCTTACAAAGTAGTGGACCTTCTTGTAGATCTTTCCGTTCCACTCTGAATCCTGCAAAGCAGCCTTACCGGTAAGTCCAGTCCATGTATCAAGCTCGAAGTTTCCGGTTGCAATGCCGAAAGCGTTGAAGAAATCGTTAAGCAACCTGTTGGTAAAATCAGGCATGTGTGAAAGAAACGTAATGTAATGATTGATCTTCTCTTCACCATCTGTAATAAAAGTAATGTGAAGCATGCTGTTTCCCTTTTTGCTGGTCTCAAACTTTGCTTTTTTGATCGTGAGATTGTAAATGTCACTCATGGTATCACTCTCCTTTTTCTAAAACCATCTCAATTTTTGTTCTTGTTACCCTGGAAGGTGTCTGCTTTTCTCTTTCCAAGTAGTTGATTGTCTGTAGACTTACTCCGGCAAGCTTGGCAAGCTCACGCTGGTTGATGTTGTGAGCTGCACGATAACGGAGCATTCTTTCTGCTAATGTCAAATCTTTCATGGTTGAGTTCTCCTTTCCTTTTTATGTATTAAGCATAAACCATAAGATGGAAAAAGTCAATACTTTTTTGAAAAATATATATATTTTTTTAATCGAATTAGTTAAAAGTTAAATTTTAACCCGGATTTCTATATTTTTTCCTATAGGCATTTTTTTACTATAGAAAAAAATATAGGATTAGCTCTTTTTTTTAATTTTTAACTTCATGGATCGATTTTCCTTTTACCGATATGTCACATTATGACATGCAAAAAGAGTAGGAAATTTTGCTATCCTACTCTTCGTATTGCCATTACATCGTAAGCATTTGCTTGATCCATGCTGCTTTTTCGATATATTTCTTGTGATCAGAGTCCCATTTTTCCATCATTTCCTCCGGAGGAGTATATACCTTTCTAAGCTCCTCGATCTCTCCTACTACACGATCATGGATATACCCGGCGTGTTTGAGCTCGTCTTGTGACATCTCTTTGTACCGGTTAGCCATAGTAGTGTTGTTCTTAGCCTTGAATGTCAGGTACTCTTCCGCGTACTCTTTTGCGCTGCAAAGCTCATCCTTAATCTCATCAGCCAGATTTTTTATCCTTGTCATTGTTGATCACCTCCATAAGCTTATCCAATTTTTCATCTTGTCGTTGAAGGTGTGAATGGATCTCCTCAACTTGCTTCCTTAAGTCTTGATCCAGGCGTTCAGTTGCTTCTTGCATATCACCCTGGGAGATGTTTTCACCAAGGTTCTGAATGCCTATAAAAAAGCTAAATAAGGAAAGCATATCAAGGAACGTCCACTCTCCACCTTCTCCGCTTCCTTTTACAGTCATTCTTTTACAACACGAAGAGAAACGTTGTTGACATCTCCAGCACCTTCTACAAGTACTGCTGTAAGATTATCTGCTTCATCGCAGCAGCAACCTCTCCGGATTGTCGTATTGATTGATACAGATACCGGATTACCTGCTGTACCGGTAGTATAAGCAATTGCGCCAGGTATTGCTGTGCCATTCTTATACAGTGCAACCGTTACAGGTCCTGCTGCAGTAGGTGATACAGAAACATCAAGATCAGCTGTAAAGTATCCATTGCCTGTAACCTCAATACCATTACCGGAAAGCCTGAGATCACATCCGTATCTGCGCTGTGTGCTGCCAAGACCGATAATGCTTTCTGCTGCTACTGCCTGAGTAGATTGATTTGCTGTTTGGATTAAACTTCTTGCCATAATTTTATACCTCTCTTTCTTTGATTTTAACCTCAAAATCGGCTTATAATGCAATAGGGGCATATTCCTATGCCCCTACATCTCCTCGCCGAATTTAGGGCGTTTATGCTGGTTGTAGCCTGTGTCAAATGTTAGCCTGACCACATCCGAAGATCGGAGGGAAAGGACCAGCACCATAAGACCAGTTGTTAGGGAATTTCAGCATACCGGAAGTTGCCTGTGCAAGCTGCAACTGGCTAACCTGTGCCTGTAATGCTTCGATCTTGTCCTGTGCGATCATGTCTTTTACAGACTGGATCTGTGCTGTAAAGTTTGCATTGGTAGCCGCATCTCTCATAGCACCATCATAATTGTTCTGCATGATCATCTGTTTGGTCTCGCAGCAACAAGCATTCTGATTTGCTTGCAGATTTGCAATTGCTACTGCATTTGCTGCTGCATCACGCTGAAGTTCAGTATACAGCCCCTGCATTGCGTTCAGATTGTCGTGGAACGTCTGATTGGTTGCTGCAATACCTGCCTGTCCCTGAGCGTTTACTGCTGCCAAAATGTCTCTGGTCTGAGCCTGAAGGTTCTGGTTATCAAAACCGCGATTTACATCGGCCTGAACTGCATTGGTGTTACCTGCACCCCACGCTCCGCCATTTCCTCCCATAAGTACCAGGAGAAGCAGCGCAAAAATCCAAAAACCGCCGCCTGTGCCAAAACCATCAGCACCGTTACCTACCGGCATAACCGGCATAATACCATTGTTTTCCATAGTTACTTTCTCCTTTCATTTTATTTGTAGCATGCGCATTGCTATCATCTGAGTTGTGATAAAATTATCTCCGGATCAATTCCCATTTCTTTTGCTTTCATATAGAAAGCTTTTTCCGGATCTCCACCATTACCATTCACGAAATCCATCACGCTCCGCATATTGGGGTTGGTCATTATAAGATTGCTGAGCATAGCCTGAGGGTTGCCTGCGGTCTTCATCATAGCCACCATTTGTCTTACTTGTGGCATTACCTGCTGTATTTGCATTGGATTTAGCATTGATCTTTTCCTCCATTTCTTCTATTGCTACCTCGATCTTAGCAATTCGCTTTTCCATATTTTCAGCTTCTTGTTTTTCTGTCTCCTGGTGTATGCTTATATCGTATGGCGTTGATGTCACTCTACCTACGCCATCTGATACGCACATCCATACCATAGGAGCTGATGTATCCATAACGAGAACGCTGCTGTTTGGCGGAAGTCTCATCGTATCAATACTTGCTTTACCGTTTACCTGTATAATTTGCTGTTGTGGGATATATTGCTGCTGCATCTGCGGCATTTGCGGCTGAAAACCATTGAACATATAAGGGTACATAAAAACATCTCCTTTCATATGATATTTTTATTGTACTTTTACCTATATAAAAACGAAATGCCACGAACGTGTAAGTTTCGTGACATTTTTGTACATTTAAAATAAATTAAAAATATTTCGAAAAAGTATTGACTTATAAGAAGAAATGGTGTATTATATGCTTAACAAAAACAAAAATCACTTTTTCACAAGGAGGGTAATACTATGGATCTTTACAGCGATTATGTTATCGGCGGAGAAATCATTAAAAAACGTTGGCTCGGAGAGGACTACGAAAAATATAAAGATGAAGATGAAGATGAAGATGAAGATGAAGATGAAGATGAAGATGAAGATGAAGAAGAGTAAGCGAAACGCCGCCTGGAAAAACCAGACGGCGCTTCTTATGGAAAGAAGGATACCATGAAAGAAAAACCTATTTTAAGTGGCGGAAAAGTATATCTTGTTCCTTGTACACGATACGCTTTACCTGCCGTACTGACATTTCGAATTCTTCTGCCAGTGGCTCGAAACAGATTCCATCGATAAGCCTACGTTTTAATAAACTTCGATGCTTTTCGCTGTGTATGTAAGAGTCGATCAGAGCAGCGATCTGTTCATTCGTGTACTCAATCATTTCTTTACTTTCCCGCTTCCGCCACAAGTAGGACAGGTTTTGTAACCTGATCCTGTTTTCCTTGTGCGTTTCGTTGTACGTACCTTAATAGTCTGCTTAACCTTCGCCATTTATACTCACATCCCCATTCGTGATAGTGCCACCGTCACCGGAATCAATGTCTTGTGTGATAGTGGTTTCTGTATGCGTTTCCTCAAACTGACTTTCATAATAAAGCCATGCTATATTACTGCCTACCAGCAAAATGACTAAAATGATTGCCAAGATCCAAAGTCTTTTTACTGTTCTTTCCAAAGCAGCAACCGCGCTTTCATACGCTATTGTAAAGCACTTTTCATTCATTTTACAGCTCCTTTAAAGCAGCGGTCCATGTCTTAGGCCCTACAACACCATCGACTTCAAGCCCGTGGCGTTGCTGCCAGTTCTTTGTAGCAGCCTGGG
>JAEIGA010002103.1_pt1 | contig 31798 bp, 32 predicted proteins | sample 9270691 | NCBI WGS metagenome assembly JAEIGA01 (sample SAMN17057246, study PRJNA624740) | gut metagenome | biome: biome; isolation source: fecal sample | host: Bos grunniens | place: China: Xizang | collected 2019
ACAGTTATGTTTATTTTGTCCATTCATATTATCTTCACGCAGAGGATGAAAATGAAATCGCAACTGTTACAAATTACGGAATCGATTTCCATTCTGCAGTTGGTAAGGACAATATTTTTGCAACACAGTTTCACCCTGAAAAATCAGGTGATGTAGGTCTTCAGATTTTAAGAAATTTTGCATCAATGGAGGGTAAATAAATGTACGCTAAAAGAATTATACCTTGTCTTGATGTGAAAAACGGACGAGTAGTTAAGGGTGTCAGTTTTGTAAATATCCGTGACGCAGGTGACCCTGTTGAGTGTGCTATTGAGTATAACAAAAAGGGCGCTGATGAGTTAGTTTTACTTGACATTACTGCAACTCATGAGGGCAGAGGCACAATGCTCGAGATTGTCCGTCAGGTTGCTGATAATATCTTTATTCCGTTTACAGTTGGTGGTGGTATCCGTACAGTTGAGGATTTTAAAGAGTTGCTTCGTGCGGGTGCTGATAAAATTTCTGTAAACTCTGCTGCTGTGAGAAATCCAAACCTTATTAATGAGGCTGCTTATAAATTCGGTAGTCAGTGTGTTGTTTGTGCAATCGATGCAAAACGAAACGATAAGGGTTGGGAGGTTTACCTTAACGGTGGACGAATTCCAACAGGCATTGATGCTGTTAAATGGGCAGAGGAAGCAGTTAAAAGGGGAGCAGGAGAAATCCTTCTTACAAGTATGGATTGTGATGGTCAGAAGCAGGGCTATGATAATGACCTTAACCGTGCAGTTTCCGAATGTGTGGGAGTGCCTGTAATTGCATCGGGTGGTGCAGGTGCAAAATCTCATTTCCTCGATGCCTTCAATGAGGGTAAGGCCGATGCAGTCCTTGCAGCATCACTCTTCCATTTTAATGAAATTCCAATTATGGACTTAAAACACTACCTTAAAGACAACGGAATATCAGTAAGATTATAATAAAAAAACGGCGAGGGTGACCTCGCCGTTTTTTTCGTTTTATATTTTGCACTTATTCAACTACCACACAAACATCTTCCAATGGTTTTCTAACCTTGTTTCTTGGTTGCTCGTCTGCGGAATATCCCGTTGCAATTACAAGGCGAATTTTATCTTCAATTCCGAAATATTCACGGACTTTATCTTCCTCAACCATACCAATAATGCAAGTGCCGAGTCCTAAGTCAGCGGCCTGCAGGCAATAATGAGCAACAGAAAGACCAATGTCGTTTTCAGCCCATTTCTGACTGTTTTTAACTGTCTCAATAACAAAAGACTTAAGTGTAGCAGGTCTTTCTGTAACAACTGCAAATGCAGGACAATTCTGCACAAATTTATTTGCACCGTTTGGTTGAATACATTCTCTTATTTTTTCAGCATTTTCACCACCGTTGATAATGTAGTATTTCCAAGGCTGTGAATTACAAGCAGAAGGTGAAAGTCTTGCTGCATCAACACACTTTAAAAGTAAATCTGTGCTGACAGGCTCACCGTTATAATTTCTGCAGCTTTCTCTTTTTAAAATCAATTCGTTAAACATAAGTATTTCTCCTAAATAAATGATAAAAATATTATATACTATTTTTTATTCTTCTTCAACTAATTTAATATAGACTTTTAAATAAAAATTTGTTAAAATGTAAATAGGTGATATTTATGAATAATGAATCTCTCAACAAAAACAGATTTTTAATGACGGAGCTTTACGAGCTCACAATGGCTAATGGCCTTTTTATGAGTGGTAAAAACAACGAAATTGCTTATTTCGATGTTTTCTTCAGAAAGGTTCCTGATAAAGGTGGCTTTGCAGTTTTTGCAGGGCTTTCAAGAATTATCGATTTTATTAAAAATATCTCATTTACTGAGTCTGATTTGGAATATCTCGGTACTCTCGGTCTTTGTGATGAATTTATCGATTATCTTCGTAATTTCAAATTTGAGTGTGACATCTGGTCAGTGCCTGAGGGAACACCGATTTTCCCTAATGAGCCTGTAATCAAGGTTCGTGGCCCTATTGTTCAGGCACAGCTTATTGAAACTATTCTTATGGTGTGTATGAATCATCAAAGCCTTGTTGCAACAAAGGCAAATCGTCTTGTCCGTGCTGCAAAGGGTACTTCTGTTGCTGAATTCGGCACTCGTCGTGCAGTTGGCTTTGATACTGCATTTTATGGCTCTCGTGCTGCTTATATCGGTGGATGTATCGGCACATCAGGTGTTGTGCAGAGTGAAAAATTCGGTATTCCAACAATGAATACAATGGTTCACAGCTGGGTGCAGATGTTTGACTCTGAATACGAGGCTTTCTGTGAATATGCAAGACAGTATCCTGACGATTGCTCACTTGTTGTTGATACTTACGACACAATCCGTTCAGGTGTGCCAAATGCGATTAAGGCATTTAATGATGTTTTAGCACCTATGGGTAAACGACCTGTAAGCATCCGTATTGACTCAGGTGATATAACATATCTTTCTAAAAAAGCGAGAAAAATGCTTGATGAGGCAGGCTATCCTGATTGTAATATTACTGCATCAAACTCACTTGACGAATATATTATCAACGATATGCTTCTTCAGGGAGCAAAGGTTGATTGCTTTGTTGTTGGTGAAAGACTTATTAATTCAGCATCAGCACCACTTTTCAGCGGTGTTTATAAACTGAGTGCTATCGAAAAGGATGGCGAGATTGTACCTAAAATCAATCTTTCTGAAAACGTAAGTAAAATTACAACACCTCACTCAAAAATGCTTTACAGACTATTTGACTGTGAAACAGGCAAGGCTATTGCTGATGTGCTTACACTTGATAATGAAGAAATCGACGAAAGCAAGCCTTATACACTCTTTGACCCTGACTTTACATGGAAGCGTAAAGAGGTTGAAAATTTTGTCGCAAGAAAAATGCTTGTGCCGATTTTCGTAAAGGGTGAGTGCGTTTATAAAGAACCATCTGTTGACGAAATAAGAGATTACTGCTCAAATGAAATTGATAATCTCTGGGAAGAGGTTAAACGATTTGAGAATCCTCATACCTATTATGTTGATTTGTCAGAAAGCTTATGGAGAGTAAGAAAAGAGTTAATTGAAGAGTATAAAGGAGTTAAGAAATAATGAATATATGGCATGATATTGACCCTAAAAGAATTACACGTAAGGATTTTGAAGCTGTAATCGAAATCAGCAAGGGTAGTAAAATGAAATATGAGCTTGATAAGGAAACAGGTCTTTTAAAGCTTGACCGTGTTCTTCACACATCAACTCACTATCCTGCAAACTATGGCTTTATTCCGAGAACCTACGCTGACGATAATGACCCGTTGGATGTGCTTGTGCTTTGCTCTGAAAAGATTGAGCCAATGGCACTTGTCCGTTGTTATCCTATCGGTGTTATTTCTATGGTTGATGGTGGCCACGCTGATGATAAGATTATTGCAATTCCATTTGGTGACCCGACATATAATGAATATAAGGACATCAGTCAGCTTCCAAAACACGTTTTTGACGAGATGACTCATTTCTTCAAGGTGTATAAAATGCTTGAAAATAAGGATACTGCAATTGATGAGGCAAAGGGTGTTCTTGCTGCAGTTGATATTGTTGAGGAAGCAATCGTAGGATATAAAAATTTAATGAATGTTGAATAATTTCACATTACAAAATGTGAATTATGAATGAATTTACACTCTGTTTTTTTGGGAACAGGGTGTTTTTTTATGTCTTTTTGTATTGTGCAAATGTTACAAAAATATTTTGAAAAATTTGTAGAAAAATGCACAAAAGAATTTTTATGTTTTTGTTGATTTTTTCGTTGCTATAATGTATAATAAATGCATTGAGTGGTGGCAAATTGCACCCAAAATGCATAAAAAAGGAATTTAAGACAAAAATTAACTATGAAAGGAATGAATTGAATGATTACATTTGTTGGCCAAAATTACCATAATCTTGACTCTAAAAATCGTTTGTTTGTTCCTGTTCGTTACCGTGACCAGCTTGGTGAAAAGTTCTTCATTATGCCTGGTGCTGACGGTTGTCTTTTCGTTTATCCTCAGGAAAATTTCGATGTTGTTGCTGAACAGTACAGAGCAAAGCACAGAACACCTAAAGAGCAGACAGAGTTCTTCAGCAAGGTTTGTGAAGCGACTGTTGATAATCAGGGTCGTGTTACTCTTGACGCAAAGCACGTAAGCTATGCTTCGCTTGTGAAGGAAGTTGCTGTTATCGGTGCCGGTCGAAGAGTTGAAATCTGGGCTATGGAAAAATTCAAGCCTTCTTATCTTGAAAACGACACTGAAATTGATTACTCAGAAGATATTGATTGGTAATGGCTATGGAATTTTCACACATTTCAGTTTTATTTGACGAAACGATAGATTCACTCGATATTAAAAAAGACGGACTCTATGTTGATTGTACCTGTGGCGGAGCGGGGCATTCAAAGGCGATTCTTGAACGCATCCCGGACGGTGTTCTTGTTGCTATTGACCGTGACCCCGACGCCATTAAGGTTATTACTGAACGAATCGGCAATATGCCACAGACAGAAATTGTCAATGATAACTTCAGCAACATAAAAAACATATTAAATGGAAGACAGGTTGACGGAATTCTTGCTGACTTGGGTGTCAGCTCATTTCAGCTTGATACTCCTGAAAGAGGCTTTTCCTTCCACAATGACGCTCCTCTCGATATGAGAATGAGTAAATCAGGTAAAAGCGCTTATGATGTTGTGAATGGCTATTCTGAACAAGAGCTTTCAAATATCATCAGTCGTTACGGTGAAGAAAAGTTTGCAAGAAGCATTGCAAAGAATATAGTTAAGGCAAGAGAAAATAAGAAAATCGAAACAACACTTGAGCTTGCAGATTTAATCAGAGATTCTGTCCCAGCAAAGTACAGACGTGAGGGACATCCTGCGAGAAAAACATTTCAGGCAATCCGAATTGAAGTGAATGACGAATTGTCAATGCTTGGTAATGCAGTTGAAGATATGTTTTATAGTCTTAAGGTTGGTGGACGACTTTCAATAATCACTTTCCATTCTCTTGAGGACAGAACAGTTAAAGAAAAATTCAAGCAGTTTACAGCCGGATGCACATGTCCGAAGGATTTTCCCGTTTGTGTCTGTGGGAAAACTCCTGAAGGTAAAATTGTTAACAAGGGCTTGACTGCAAAACAGACAGAACTTGATATGAATAACAGAAGCCGAAGTGCAAAGCTTCGCACTATAGAAAGATTAAAGTAAAGGAAGATTAACTTGGCACAGCAGAACAGAAATGCTTATACAGTTACATATAACAGAAACGCAAATGTTTACCATAATGGCTCTGCAGCGCCAAAGATGAAGCCTGCACCACAGAGAAGACCTAACCTTGAGCTTGTTCAGAAAACAAGACAGACTGCCGCTCAGGTTCGTCAGCAGACTGCAGCGGACACAAGACGAGCAATTAAGGTTATGCTTATTGCTGTTGCAATTTTAGCATTTATGGCAGTTGCAATTTACAGTCGAGTTCAGCTTGACGAAATCAACCGTGAAATCAAGAAGGTTGAACAAAAAATCGAGTTGGCAGAAAGTGATTCAATCAGAATCAATAACGAGCTCAACTCAATCGTTTCAATTAACAATGTTGAAGATTACGCTGTAAACGAGCTTGGTATGGTGAAGGTTCAGGACTACCAGGTTGTTTACGTTGACTTGTCAGCAGAGGACTATGTTGCAAAGGCAAATGGAAAGGACACAGGGCTATCCTCTGTAATAAATAAAAAATAAACGCAATATATTAATATGGAAATACTTGAGAGTTAAGGTAAAATGCCTTTACTCTCGTTGTTTTATTAAAAAGTAAATTTTTATTGAAGGATGTGACATAAAAAATGAATAAAAAGCCTACAAAAAAGATGGAATCACGCTCACTTAATGCATTTCTCATTTTCTGTGTTGCATTGGCAATTTTAATCGGAAATCTTTTCTGGATTCAGATTATAAAGGGCGAGGAATATCGTCTTAAGGCTGAACGAAATCAGTTAAGCGACACTGTAATTGCAGCAAACAGAGGTACAATTTACGATTCAAATATGAAAATTATTGCGCAGAGTGCTTCTGCGTGGCTTGTTTACATAAATCCGTCAAGAATTACAACTGATGAGCAGAAGCAGTTGCTCATTAACGGCTTTGTTGATATTTTTGAGCTTGACAGAGAAACAGTTGAGAAAAAAGTTAATCGTGAAAAGAGTGGCTATGAAAAAATAATCGGTCAGATTGATAACGAAAAGAAGGCTCAGCTTCAGGAGTATCTTTCAAATCATAAGGACCAGAAGCTCGGTACAATCGTTGGTATTGACCCTGACACAAAGAGATATTATCCTCTCGGCACATTTGCTTCAACAATTATCGGCTTTACAGGGTCTGAGGATATTGGTCGTTCAGGTCTTGAGCTTAAATATAACAATGAGCTTACAGGTGAGGCAGGCCGTAGAATTACTGCAAAAAATGCCTTAGCAGGTGATATGCCTAATGACTACGAAACAACATATGATGCACGTCAGGGCTACAGTCTTGTTCTTACAATAGATGAGGTAATTCAGTATTTCCTTGAACAGCAGTTGGCTCAGGCAGTTACTGAAACTCAGGCAAAATATGCTTACGGAATTGTAATGGATGTTAAAACAGGTGCAATTCTTGGTATGTCAACAATGCCTGATTACGATTTGAATTCTCCTTACAAAATTCATTCAGATGCTGTTATAAAAGAAATTGAAGAAATGGAAGACGAGAATGAAAAGGCTCAGGCTGAAACAAACGCTCTCTATTCACAGTGGAGAAACAGAACAGTAACTGACTCTTACGAACCGGGTTCAACCTTCAAGCTTTTCGTTGCAGCAGCAGCCCTTGAAGAGGGAATCATGACAACTGATACAACATATAACTGCACAAGCCGAATCAAGGTTGCAGAGTATTATCAGAATTGCTTTAATCATAAGGCACATGGTACACAGACAGTTGCTGAAGCACTTCCAAACTCATGTAATACATTCTTTATTACAATGGGTCAGAAGATGGGTGCAGTAACATTCTCAAAGTACTTTGAGGCGTTTGGCTTTACAGAAAGAACAGGGATTGATTTACCATCTGAAGCAAAGCCGGTTGCAGGAAAAACATATTACGAAGCAGAAAATATGGGTATTGCAGAGCTTTCTTCTGCATCCTTCGGACAGACATTCCAGATTTCTCCAATTCAGATGATTACTGCAGTTTCCGCATTCGGTAACGGTGGCAAGCTTATGAGACCATATATTGTTTCAAAGATTCTTGATGAAGACGGAAACATTGTTTCTGAAACAGAGCCTTATGTAAAAAGACAGGTTGTTTCCGAAAAGACTGCTGATATTATGACAGAGCTTATGGAACAGGTTGTTGTCTGGGGTACTGCAAAAAATGCTTACGTTGCAGGTTACCATGTTGCAGGCAAAACAGGTACAAGTGAAAAAATCGGTGCAAATGCTGCTGACCAGACGGTTGCTTCCTTTGTAGGCTTTGCACCTGCAAACAATCCTGAAATCGCAGTTTTCATCGCACTTGACGAGCCACAGTATTATGCAACAGGTGGTTCAGGTGCAGCTCCGGTAGCAGGAAGAATTTTTGAAAATATTCTTGCTTATCTTAATATTGACCCTGAATATACCGATGAGGAAATATCACAGATGACAGTTTCTGCACCAAATCTTATTGGCGAGAGTACAGATAATGTAAAATCTAAGGCAACAGGCTTTACAGTTAAGATTATCGGTGAAGGCACAAACGTTGTTTCACAGACACCTGCTGCAGGACAGACAATGCCAAAGGGTGGCGTAATCGTAGTTTACACAGACGATACAACCGAAAAACAGAAGGCTGTTGTGCCTGACCTTACAGGTCTTACATTGACCGAGGTAAACAGAGTTGCTGCAAATTCCGGATTTAATATAAAGGTAGCAGGTACAACTCAGGGTGCAGGTCAGATTTTATCCTATAAGCAAAGCGTTGCGAAGGATTCAACTGCCGAAACGGGTACAATAATTACTGTTTATTTCCGTTCGAGTGAAATAATTTCAGACTAATTTAACAGAGGTAATACAATGAAACTTTCTTCACTTCTTGAGGGTGTGAAAACACAGGATGTGTATGAAGAAGGGGAAGTTGAAAGAATAACGGATAGGGTTAATGGAAATTTAAAGAATACACTTTTTGTATGTATTAACGGTCAACAATGCGACGGTCATTCTCTTGCAAAAAATGCTTTGGAAAATGGTGCAGTAGCAATTCTGACTGACAGAGATTTATCTCTCAAAAATCAGATAATCGTTGATGATACACGAAAAGCTTATGCACAGATTTCTTCAAATTTTTACGGTAATCCGTCAAGGAAGCTTAAAATAATCGGTGTAACAGGCACCAACGGAAAAACCTCCACGTGCTTTTTCGTAAAAGAAATACTCAATTCAATGGGTATAAAGTGTGGTATTATCGGCACGGTAAAAAATAGTTGGGAAATAGACGAAACAGAGTCAATTCTCACTACTCCCGAACCTAATGAACTACATAAATTGCTCTCGCAAATGGTTGAAGCAGGGTGCGAATACTGTGTAATGGAGGTTTCCTCACAAGCACTGAGTCAGAAGCGTGTTTATGGCATTGACTTTTGTGCAGCAGCAATGACAAATATAACACCTGAGCATCTGGATTATCACGGATGTATGGATGCTTATATCAAAGCAAAGCTTGAGCTTTTTAAAAATTCAGATTTTGCTTGTGTAAATATTGATGATGAAAATATTTACAATAATCTTAATAAAATAAGCTGTAAAACAATTACATATTCAGCAATTCAGGATAAGGCAGACTACACTGCAAAAAATGTTGTGTGTAATGAAAATGGCATAAAATACGAATTTGTCGGAATGGACTGCATAAGTCGTATTCAATCTCATCTCCACGGAAAATTTACAGTTTATAACACATTATGTGCTATTTCCTTATTGTTAAATCTCGGCTTTGATATAGAAAAAATATCAAAGGCAGTTGAAAGCCTCAATTCCGTAAAGGGTAGAGGAGAAATAGTACAGATTCCAAAGAATTTTACAGTAATGATAGATTATGCCCACACTCCCGACGGATTACAGAATATTCTCACCTCTGTCCGTGATGTGACAAAAGGAAAAATTATTCTCGTTTTCGGTTGTGGTGGTGACAGAGATAAGTCGAAAAGAGCAGAAATGGGCAGAATTGCAGGGGAGTTATCCAACTACGCAGTTGTGACAACGGATAATCCTCGCACTGAAAATCCATTGCTTATTATGAATGACATTCTTTGTGGAATGGAAAAGGCAAAATCGAAAATTGCAGTTATAGAAAATCGTCGTCAGGCAATTGAATTTGCTCTTTCAAAGGCACGTAAGGGTGACACAGTTATCCTTGCAGGTAAGGGACACGAAACATATCAGATAATTGGCAAAGAAAAAATACATTTTGACGAAAGAGAAATTATAGAGGAATATTTTAAGTAATTTCAGGAGAAGAAAATGAACTTAAAGGTATCGGAAATTGCAAAGGCATTAGGAACAAATATTGATTCTGAAAATATAATAAATCGTGTGTCTATTGACAGTCGTGATGTGGATGAAAACACTCTCTTTTTTGCAATTAAGGGCGAGCGCTTTGATGGTCACGATTTTGTAAAGGATGTTGCAGAAAAAGGTGTCGGTGCAGTTGTATGTCACAGAGAGGTTGAATGCTCAGCACCTGTGATTTATGTGAAGGATACAAAGGATGCACTTCTTGATTTCGCATCATATTATAAAAGTACCTTTAAGGCTTTAACACTTGTTGCACTTACAGGCAGTGTTGGTAAAACAACAACGAAGGAAATGGTTGCCTGTGTAATGGAGCAGAGTGGTGAAACACTTAAAACAGAAGGCAATTTCAATAATGAAATCGGTATGCCACGAACACTTTTCCGTCTTACAGATGCTACAAAAAATGCAGTCATCGAAATGGGTATGGACGGTTTTAACCAGATTTCAGTCCTTTCAAGGTGTGCAAAGCCTGATTGCGCGATTATTACAAATATCGGTGTTTCTCATATTGAAAATCTCGGTTCAAGAGAAGGCATTTTAAAAGCAAAGCTTGAAATGCTTGACGGTATGGAAAAGGGCTCATCACTTTTCTTGAATGGTGATAACGATATGCTTTCTACCGTGAAAAATGATGATTTTAACATTGTTTTCTTCGGGATTGAGAATAAAAGCTGTGACATTTTAGCAGAGGATATTAAGGAAATCGGTCTTTCAACAGAGTTTGTAGCTGTGAAAGGTGATATACGACAGAAAATCACAATTCCTACAGTTGGAATTCACAATGTTTACGACGCTTTATCTGCTTTTGCAGTAGGTCTCGAATACGGAATTTCACCTGAAAATATTGCAAAGGGTCTTATGAATTATGCTCCGTCAGGTATGCGACAGAGAATCCGTGAGGTAAACGGAATTACAGTAATCGAGGATTGCTACAATGCAAGTCCTGACTCACAAAAAGCAGGTCTTAACTCACTCTGTAAAATCGCAAAGGGCAGAAAAATCGCAGTGCTCGGTGATATGCTTGAAATGGGAAGTTATAGCGAAACTGCTCACAGAACAGTAGGTGAATACGCTGCTCAGTGTGGTGTCGATATGCTCTTCACTTATGGTAAAGAGTCAGAATTTATGGCTGACAGTGCTAAAAAATCAGGGCTTAATTGTGTTTTCGCATTTACCGATAAAGCAGAGCTTACAAGCATTCTTTTAAATGAAATCAAAACAGATGACACACTTCTTTTCAAGGCAAGTCGTGGAATGAAGCTTGAAGAGATTATTGAAAAAATATATGAACAGTGGGATGTTAAATAAGGAGATGTTCTTATGAATATTTATGTAGCATTGATTATGACAACGGTTTTAAGCTTTTTAATCGCATTTTTATTGGGATTTGTGCTTATTCCATGGCTTAGAAAGTTAAAATTCGGTCAGACTATTCTTGAGATTGGTCCTGCATGGCATAAATCAAAGCAGGGAACACCTGTTATGGGTGGAATAATGTTCATTGTCAGCACAATTCTTTCAGTTGCAGTAACACTTGTAACAGACCATCTTATGGGTGGCAATCTGTTTGCAAGCGTGCACGTAATTCCTGACACATTAAAGGTAAAGCTTGTTGCAGGTGTGATTCTTGCAATCGGACTTGGTCTTGTAGGCTTTGCTGATGACTATATCAAGGTTGTTAAAAAGAGAAATTTAGGTCTCACAGAAATTCAGAAAACAATTCCACAGGTAATCCTCATTGCTGGTTATCTTGTAGCACTTTATATGAATGGTCTTACTTATATGAACATTCCTTTCGTTGGTGCTGTTGACCTTAAATGGTTCTTCTGGATTTTCGGTATCTGTGTAATTTACGGTGCAGTTAATGCAGTAAACTTTACTGACGGTGTTGACGGTCTTTGTGCAAGCGTAACATCAATTTCAGCAATTGCATTCTGTATCGCAGCTCTTATGACAAAATTCTTCGGAATCAGTATTCTTGCAGCAGGTCTTGCAGGTGGCTGTTTAGGTTACCTTATCTGGAACTACTATCCATCAAAGGTTATGATGGGTGACACAGGCTCAATGTTCTTGGGTGGTATGGTTGTAGCTTTGGCTTATGCAATTGACTGTCCTATCATCCTTGTGCTTTTCGGTATTATCTATGTTATCGAAGCACTTTCAGACGTTATTCAGATTGGTTACTTCAAAATTACACACGGAAAGCGTATTTTCAAAATGGCTCCTATTCATCACCACTTTGAAATGTGTGGTTGGAAGGAGCGTAAAATCGTAACAGTATTCTCTCTCGTAAATATGCTTGGTTGTGCAATCGGTCTTGCACTTTATTGGTACGGAATCGTAAATAAATAATTTAAACAAACTTTAAACAGGTGGTGAGAAAATGGCAACAAGGACTAAAAAAATGAAAAAGAAAAACACCTTATTCAACACGTTTTTTTCACAGGGTTCAATGGATATTCCATTCCTTATAATCTTAATGACAATCGTAACAATCGGACTTATAATGCTGTTTTCTGCCAGCTATACTTACAGCTATTATAATCGTGGAAGCAGTACACAGATTTTCTCTCGTCAGTTAATATTTGCTGTTATCGGCATTGTACTGATGTTTGCCATCTCTAAAATCAGATATGAATATTTAAGACTTGTTGCTTTAATCGCATTTGGCGGGTCTCTGTTTTTCCTTGTGTTGGTATTATTACTGCCTGAATATAAACCAGGCTTTAAGCGATGGATTGATTTAGGCTTCACAACATTTCAGCCTTCTGAAATTGCAAAAATCGGTCTTATTATGATACTGGCACTCCTTCTTGAAAGAAATTATAAGGGTGTTACAGGAAAAATCCCAAGTGAAATGACACTTTGCAAAAAAATCACAGAGTTTTCTAATGGAAAATTTGTGATTTACAAGTCCTTAACAAGTGTAATTTGTTACGGTATGATAATTGTTCTTTTCGCAGGTCTTGTTTATCTTGAGCATCACGTTTCAGGTACAATTCTTATGCTTGCTTTAGGCGTCACAATGTTGTGGCTTGGTGAGGTAAGAGGCGGATGGTTTGCTGTAGGTACTATTTTAGTGGCTATCGCAGCGATTGTGCTTATTTTAAAGCCTGAAATTCTTCAGGAATATGCAGGTGAGAGAATTAGAGCGTGGGTTGATAAGGATTATTCACCTATGCTTCATCGTTGGCAGACTAACAATTCACTTTTCGCTATCGGCTCAGGTGGATTTTTAGGTGCAGGTCTTGGCCAATCAAAGCAGAAGCATCTTTATGTTTCAGAACCACAGAATGACTTTATTTTCTCAATTGTTTGTGAGGAGTTAGGCTTTGTGGGTGCAACTGCTATCATAATTCTTTTTGCTATACTCGTTTATCGTGGAATAAAAATCGGTATGAATGCCAAGGACCGTTTCGGAGCATTGCTTTCAATGGGTATTGTTTTCCAGGTTGGTATTCAGGTTGCTCTTAATATCGGTGTTGTATCCGACTTGCTTCCGAATACAGGTATTTCACTTCCATTCTTCTCCGCAGGTGGTACGTCTCTTATAATTCTTCTTTGCGAAATGGGAATGGTGCTTTCCGTTTCAAGAAGCGCAAGAAAGAAAGGGTGAGAGAAATGAGAGTAATGTTTGTTGCAGGTGGCACAGGAGGACATATTAATCCTGCTATTGCCGTTGCAAATGAAGTGAAAAGACTTAATCCATCTTCTGAAATCCTTTTTGTCGGTACAGAGGGAAGAATGGAAACTCAAATCGTTCCAAAAGCAGGGTTTAATATTAAAACTGTCAAAATGAACGGTTTTTCAAGACAAGTGAATCTCAAGGGACTTCTTGAAAATATAAAAACTGTCTGCCTTACATTAAAGGCAAGCTCAGTTGCAAAGAAAATCATTGAAGAATTCAAGCCTGATGTGGTTGTAGGCTTCGGTGGTTACGTAACAGGTCCCGTTCTTAATACTGCTGTGAAAATGGGTATTAAAACTGCAATTCACGAGCAGAATGCTTTTCCGGGAGTTGCTAATAAAGCACTTGCAAAAAAGGTTGATAAGGTAATGCTTACTTCCTTAGATGCAGAAAAGCATATGAGCTGTAAAAATCCTCCCGTTGTAACAGGTCTTCCTGTAAGACGTGAAATTATAAAAGCAGACCGTGATTATTCCCGTGCAATGTTAGGACTTAATAATAACGATATGCTTGTCCTTTCAATGGGTGGTTCATTAGGTGCAGATGCAATTAACAATGCAGTTGTTGATATGCTCGATGTACTGAAGGGTGAAAAGAATATCTGTTTCTTACATTCAACAGGAAAATTCGGCTTCTGGGTTGAGGATAAGCTTAAGGAAATGAATATTCCATACGGAAAGGGTACGAATATTGAAATTCGTCCTTATATTGATAATATGGACATCTGCCTTTCAGCCTGTGACCTTGTAATAAGTCGTGCAGGTGCAAGCTCAATTTCAGAAATTCAGGCATTATCCAAGCCGTCAATTCTTATTCCGTCACCAAATGTGGCAGAAAATCATCAGTTCCATAATGCAATGGCACTTGCGAAAAATGAGGGTGCAGTACTTATTGAGGAAAAGGACCTTGACGGTAATTTCCTTGCACAGAAAATTCTTGAGCTTAAAAATGATAAATCAAAGCTTGAGACGATTTCAAAAAATGCAGGTAAGGATGCAAAGCTTAATGCACTTTCCGAAATCTGCAGAATAATAACCTCACTTTAATAAATAACAGTTTTCACACAAACTGCATAGTATGTGATATATTGTAAAGGGCGTGTGAAAATTGAATAAAATAATTGTCAATGGTGGCAAAAAGCTGAATGGCGAAATAACTGTTCAGGGTGCTAAAAACAGCGTTTTGCCGATACTTGTAGCAACGCTTCTCGTAAACGGGATTTCCGTTATACATAATTGTCCATACATTTCCGATGTGAATGCAACGATTAAAATACTTCGTTATCTCGGTTGTAAGGTTACTCGTGAAGGCCATACAGTAATTGTTGACTCCTCAACAATGTGTCGTAATGATGTGCCCGACAGCCTTATGAGAGAAATGCGCTCATCAATAGTTTTCCTTGGTGGAATAATCGGCAGAACGGGAAAAGCAGTTTTGTCAACTCCCGGTGGTTGCGAAATAGGGCTTCGACCGATTGATTTGCATCTGTCAGCTATGGAACAATTCGGTGCAAGTGTTACAACGGAAAATGGTTTTATCATTTGTTCAGCAGAGAAAAACGGACTTTGTGGCACGCGAATTGTGCTATCATTTCCAAGTGTAGGTGCTACTGAAAATATAATTCTTGCATCAACTCTTGCAAAGGGTACAACGGTAATTTCCAATGCAGCACGCGAGCCGGAAATCATTGATTTAGCAGATTTTCTCAATTCCTGTGGTGCAAAAATCCACGGAGCAGGAGAAAGCACAATTGTTATTGAGGGCATAGCTTCTCTTCATTCAACAGAACATACAATTATCCCTGACCGAATCGTTGCCTCAACCTATATGATAGGTGTTGCTATGACGGGTGGTAAGGTCACTTTCAAGGATGTAATTCCATCTCATTTAGGGCCGATTATCCAACCACTCCGTGAGTCAGGTTGCTCAATTTTTGTGAAAGGAAAAAACGTGACAGTTTCCTCACAAAAGCAATTAAAAAGAATAAAAATGATACGCACAATGCCACATCCGGGATTTCCCACGGATGCGCAGGCACAGATGATGGCACTTACCTCAATTGCCGATGGCACAAGCGTTTTTATTGAAAATATATTCGAAAGCCGATATAAGCACATAGGTGAGCTTTTGCGATTCGGTGCAAAAATTCACGCTGAGGGCAGAATGGCAGTTGTTGAGGGCGTGAAAGCTCTTAACGGTGCTAATGTAAAGGCTACTGACCTTCGTGGTGGGTCAGCAATGTTCCTTGCAGGACTTTGTGCTGAAGGAACAACGGAAATCACGGAAATTCATCATATCGACAGAGGGTATGAGGAGCCTGAAAAAGTACTTGAAATTTTGGGTGCGGACATAAAAAGGGTGAAGGAATATGAAAAAACAACAGAATAATCATGTACCTCTTTCAAACAATGAGCGTATTGTAAACCGTACCAATCAACGAAGAAGAAGAAATCGCAGAAAGAAAATAATTATCCGTTCACTTGTTGGCGTTATTTTCTTGTTTGTCGGCACAATTCTTGCCTTGACTCTGTTTTTTAATATCAACAAAATTGTTGTGACAGGTGATAAGGTTTATTCTGAAAAAGAGGTTGTTGAAGCATCGGATATAAACATCGGTGATAATCTTATTTTCCTTTCGAAGAGTGAAATTTATGACGAAATCACAAAGGAATTACCTTATATCGGTGAAGTGAAGGTTAAACGACGCTTACCGTCGACATTGGAAATAGTAGTTACAAAAACTGAACCATATATGGCAACTGCCCAGGACGGATACTATATTCTCCTTGACAAAAACGGCAAGGTGCTTGAAAGAGACCTTGAAATAATCGGTGAAAATGTAATTCTTGCAAGCTTAGGAGAGATAAATTCCTATGAGGTTGGAGAAATAATTTCTCTCAAGGGAGAAAAGGTTTTCACAAAGCTTAACGACGTAATTACAGAATGTGAAAATGTTGGTATAACAGAAATTACAAGCATCGATTTATCCGATATTTATAACATAAAACTTGTTTATCAGGGAAGAATAAAACTTGAATTAGGAGAAACCGATAACGATAATCTTAATTCAAAGCTTTCATTAGGTAAGGCTGCTATTGATAAGCAAAATGAAGAAAATATCACTTATAGAGGAATAATAAACCTTACTGTAGACGGAAAAGGTTATTGGTCTGAAGAGGTGTCAACAACAGAGCCTGTAACTGAAGAAAATGCAACGGAAATTCCTTCAGAAAACGCAGAAAATCAGGACGAAGAATCTTCAACAAAAGCAGAAGAATCAACGAAAAATCAAGAGGAAGCGTCAACATCTGCACAGTAGTTGAATGAATATTACAGAAAAACATTAAAAAACTGTAAAAAATCAAAAATTTTTTAAAAAATATATACAATATATATTGCAAATTTTTTTTAATAGTGTTAAAATAACTTATATTAGAGTGGTGTGTTCTGTTTGGAGCTGACCATTCCAAAATAAGTAATAAATAAGTGTGAAAATATACATAGGAGGATGTTAAAAATGGCATTCGAAATTGATAATCAGTATCAGGACATCGCAAACATTAAAGTTATCGGCGTTGGTGGCGGCGGCGGAAACGCTGTTGACCGTATGGCTAAGGCAGGCGTTTCAGGTGTTGAGCTTATCGCTATCAACACTGACCAGCAGGCTCTTAACCGTTCACTCGCTAACTCAACTCTTTCAATCGGCCAGAAGGTAACTGCAGGTCGTGGCGCAGGTGCTAAGCCTGAAATCGGTCAGAAGTCAGCTGAAGAAAGCCGTGACGCTATCGTTGAAAAGCTCGACGGTGCTCAGATGGTATTCGTTACAGCTGGTATGGGTGGCGGAACAGGTACAGGTGCTGCTCCAATTATCGCTGAAATTGCAAAGGATAGAGGTATCCTTACAGTTGGTATCGTTACAAAGCCTTTCGCATTTGAAGGTAGTCACAGAATGAAGCAGGCTGAAGCAGGTATCGCAGAGCTTGCACAGCACGTTGACTCACTTATCGTTATCCCTAACGAAAGACTTAAGTATGTATCAGAACAGAAGATTACATTTGCTAATGCCTTCAGCATTGCTGACGACGTTCTCCGTCAGGGTGTTAACTCTGTTACTGACCTTATTACAATGCCTGCATTCATCAACCTTGACTTCGCTGACGTTACATCAGTAATGAAGGACGCAGGTCACGCTCATATGGGTATCGGCCGTGCAAGTGGTAAGGATAAGGCTGAACAGGCTGCTAATGCTGCTATTTCTAGCCCACTTCTTGAAACAACAATCACAGGTGCTAAGGGTGTTATCATCAGCATCACTGCATCTGCTGACATCACTCTTGAAGATGTTGACACAGCAGCAGGTATCGTTCGTGCACAGGCTGATGAAGATGCAAACATCATCTTCGGTGTTGCTTTCGACGAAAAGCTTGACGACGAAATGATTGTTACTGTTATTGCAACAGGCTTCGGTCTTGATTCAAACGGTGTTGCAAAGAAGCCTCTTTACAACGGTGCTATGGATGACATTCACTCACACAGCGACAAGTTCGGTAGTGACGATGATATGGGTGACATTCTTGACCTTTTCAAGAGCAGAAAGTAATTTTTAATTAAAATTCGGACGGAGTTAGACCTTCTATCTCCGTCTTTTTTTTTCGGTGGTAAATATGAAAACAAAATTAAAATCAATTGCTGTTGTAATGGCATTGGTAACGCTCATTTCTTCATTTTCTGCGTTTTCAGCAAGTGCAAAAGGGCTTACATATTCAGTAACATCAGCAAAGGGTAAAAAAGGTGATACAGTAACTGTCAGTGTTAAGATTTCTTCTGATATTGAAATCTGGGGTGCTAACCTTATGCTTGAATACAATCCTTCGGAATTAGAGGTTGTTGAGTGTAAAACAGGTAGTGCAGCTGCAACGGGAAGCCTTCATAATACAGGCTCTTCGGTGAATTTTTCAGGAATGTTTGCTTCACAAAGTGGTACAGTATATACTGTTAAATTCAAGATTCTTAAGGGCTACGGCATTGCAAATATTACCTTGAAAAGTACAGAAAATACCGATTTAAACGGAAAAACTTATTCTTCTTCAATAAAACAAGGAAAAATCACAGTTGACAATCCTGCCACAGGTGATGTGAATAACGACGGAAACGTGACAGCTGTTGATGCAAGATATGTTTTACAGGCTGTTGCAGGTATTAAAACCTTAAATTCATCTCAAAAGAAGCTTGTGGATATGAATGGTGACGGAAAAATAACAGCCGTTGATGCTCGTTTTATTTTACAGGTAGTTGCAGGATTGAGATAATTAATGGTATATTATTCGATGAGAAAAAAGGAGTAGATATTATGAAAAAATTTACTAAAATCCTTTCACTTGTGCTTGCAATGGTAATGATGCTTTCAGCGTTGCCAATCTGTGCAAGTGCTCAGGGTGCTACAATGACAATTTCTGCTGATAAAACTGATGTCAGAGCAGGAGATACAGTAACATTAAGCATCAGTTTATCAGAAAATTCTTATATTAATTATTTTACGATTGACTTGATTTATGATAACACTGTTTTGGAGTATGAGTCCTATTCAAATGTTAGTGGTGTTATTAATGAAAATTATGCCGAAAACAAAATAAGAATGGCCTTCGCTCGTGTGGAGCCATACACAGAAGAATTACTTGTTGCAAAAATTGTATTCAAGGTGCTTTCATCAGCATGTAGTACAGTATCTATTTCTGTATTAGAGTCTGCAAATGAAGATTTTGAGAATGTGCCTTTAACAACATCGGCATTAAAAATTCATTCCTTTGGTGATTGGTCAACTACTTCATCACCAAATTGCACTATTGCAGGACAGAAGGTTAAAGCTTGCACTTGTGGAGAGAAGGTAACAGAATCAATTCCATCACTTGGACATAATTTCTCAACTGAATATACTGTTGACAAATCTGCAACATGTACAGTGAATGGTAGTAAATCACAGCATTGCTCCCGTTGTGAAGCTGTTCAGAATGCAACTGTAATTCCTGCAACAGGACACAATTATAAGGAAGAAATTACGAAGGTGCCTACTCACACAGAAAACGGTGAAAAGACATTCACTTGTACCAACTGCAATGCTTCATATAAGGAAACTATTGAAGCAGACGGTACTCATAAATACATCTCAACAGTAACAAAATCACCAACATGTGTTGAAAATGGTGTTATGACTTACACTTGTGCTTGTGGCAGTACATATTCAGAAAAAATTCCAATGGTTGCACATACTGCAGTAATTATTTCAGGTGTCGCTCCTACTTGTACACAGTCAGGTCTTACAGAGGGTAAGAAGTGTTCAGCTTGTGGTGAAATCCTCACAGCACAGCAGGAAATCTCTGCAACAGGACACACTCCAAACAGCAAGGGTAACTGTGACACTTGTGGTGAAAAAATCTGTGACCATAATTGCCATAAGGGCGGTATTTCAGGCTTCTTCTGGAAAATCTCCAACTTCTTTAACAAATTGTTTGGTTCAAAGAAATACTGTGAATGTGGTTACGCACATTATTGATAATATCAAATTATAATTTGTCGTTGAGTTACTGGATACCTGTTCTTGGCTCCCCTTGTCAGAGGGAGGCATTATAATTGCAACGCAGTTCCTTCATTTTGCACTTTGCGCTTTGCATTTTGCACTCCCAAATAAACTCCAATTTGAATATTCCTTTATTAAATAAAAACTCCCTATGGAAATCAATCCATAGGGAATTTTTTTAATTTTCTTCATCAACTGTTAAGGAGAAATCCTCAAGTGAAAAGTCTGATTTCTCAAATTTCTCAATCGGTTTTGGTCTCAAAGGCTTTCTTTTAAGAGGGTCATACTTGAATTTTCTACAAGCGTAACTAAGGCTCACTACACCTTTTTTGTAACAGAGCACAGACTCCTTATCAGGTGCAAGCCTACCGTGTGAGCAATATGAACAAGATGGAGATATATCTTTTTTGTTGAATAATTTTTTCATTCTGACCACCAAAACTTTCTTAATTCATTCTATCATAATTTTTCTTTCTGTCAATATCGAAAATCATCACAACACACATAATTATAACGACAAAAAATGCAGAATATGAGAAAGAAAATGAATAAGAGGAGATTTTGTCAGTATTTGAAAAAACATCAATTTCAACAGGGAATAATAAAAGAAGAAGGTGAGAAATAATACCTGAAAGAATACCGTTTAAAATTCTTGATACGAAAAAACAACTGTATTTTAATTCAATATTTTTCAAGTGCTCAAGCACCTGACAATGAACACAAATCCCACCAAATCCGATTATTCCTGTAATAATAGGCAAAGGCGAATTCCTGACAAGCACTAAACATCCCTTTGTCACCTCAAAGAATGAGGTTATGTAAATGTGTGCTTTTTCAGGAAACCTAAATTCCTTTATGCACATAGTAATGGCACTGAAAAGTATAACCCATGCGCAAATTCCGAAAATTGCTTGTATTGAATCAGTAACCGATGCAGAAAGTGAAGTGAGCTTTAAAGGCTTTTCATTTCTGGATTTAAGTTTCTTTTCCTCGTTTTCAGCAACAAAAGAGGTAATAATACCTGAAATAAATGAGGAAATGCAAAATGATGAATAAATTATAATTCCGGCCTTTGTGCTTCTGAGCATATTTGTCCCAACTGCAGTAATAACAAAAGCAGGACCTGCATTCATACAGAAAAGACAAAGCCTTTGTGCCTGCTCTTTATTTATCTTACCTTTCATAAAAAGGTCGTTTGTCATTTTTATACCAACGGGAAATCCACCAATCATTGATAGTAATATTACAGAAATTGCAGAGGTCGGCTGATGGAAAATAAGCCTTACAGGAGCAGAAAACAGTTTGTAAACAGGTGATAAAATATCCGATTTTACAACGTAGGTTGACAAAACCATAAAGGGAAAAAGTGACGGAATAATCGTATAAAAACAGATGTTCAACCCTTCATTTACACCGTTTTTTACTGCCTCAGGATATTTGAAAATCAGAAAAATACAACATAATATCAAAATCAAGGACACATATTCTCTTTTTAATTTTATAGCTACCATAATTTCACACCCAATAAATTATATTGATAATTGAACATAATAATGAATTATTTTCTACCTGATTCATATAATTTTATGAGTAATTTTTACGAGGTGTTTTATGGCACGAAAAAAGGAGAAAAATCAAGCAAAAAAATTAGTAACGGACATTTTTGCAGATGTACCGAAAATTGAAATGCTTGGAAATCGTGAAATGATTGTTGACGGATGTAAGGGCGTTGTGGAATATGATGAAAACATAATTAAATTAAGCCTTGGTGAGTGTGTTTTGTCCCTATCAGGCGACAATCTTTTGATAAATTCCTTTGATAATAACGTTGCCATAATCAGTGGTCAGATTTGTGAAATATCCTTTGTTTCGTAGGTGAAATATGATAGTCAGTATTGTAAGATATATTTTAGGATACATAAATTTCAGGGCATTCGGTGGCTTTTCTGACAGATTTTTGAATTTATGCACACGTGATGGAATACCCTTGTGGAATATTAAAAATGTAAAGGGCAATATTTCTGCATCAACAACAATAAACGGTTATCTTTCTATCCGTAACGCCAGACGAAAATCAGGTATGCACGTAATGGTAATGGAAAGAAAAGGCCTCATATTCCTCCTGAAAAGAAATAAAATACGAGTAGGAATTTTACTTGGCTTAATTATTTTTTCAATAATCTTATATATACTCAGTCAATTTGTGTGGAGCATTTCTGTAGTCGGAAATATTGAATTACAAGAGGAATATCTGCTTTCTGCCTTTGAAAATCACGGAGTAAGTGTTGGCGCGTCAATTTCTTCTATTGATGACAGCGATGTTGCGGAATTCGTAGTAAGTGAAATTGACGAGCTTTCGTGGGCAGCAATTAACAGAAAGGGTAGCGTTGTTGTAATTGAAGTGCGAGAAAAAACTCCTGCACCTGAAAAGTATGACAATTCAGTACCGACAAATTTAATTGCTAATGAAAACGGTCTTATTCTTTCAATTGATGTGCTTAGTGGCGTTGAGGAAATAAAACCGGGGTCAGCCGTGACAAAAGGTGATTTGCTCATAAGTGGCGTTGTAACTTATGCCGATGGTCGTGAAAGGCTTGTCCACGGTGACGGCTTTGTAAAAGCACTTGTAACAAGAAAAGAAAAATTTAATGGAAAGGATTTTACGGTGCATAGCCTTGTAACGGAAAAAACAAGAAGCAAAATTTTCTTCTTTGGTCTTGAAATTCCTTTAGGTAAAAGAGTGGGAAACGATTTTTACACTCAACATAAATCGTTTATAGAAAATGAAAAAATCCTACTTCCTGTTGGAATAATAACAGAGTATAATGCGCAATTTTCAAACGAAAAAATCGAAATCGACAATGAAACAAAGGATATGTTAGCACTTTGGGATAATGCCTTTTATGTAAAGGATTTGCTTGATTTCAGTATTGTAAAAGCATCATCAATAACAAAGAATGAAACAAAATCAGGCAACGAATTCACATTCACAGCCGATTGCGAACAACAAATCGGAATTTTACAGGAAATTTATGTAACCGACTAAAGAATATCCCTAATCATGTATTGATAAATATCTCTGCCTGTCCGCCTTCATTTCAAATTATAATTTGTAGGGAACATCGCGTAGGGACAGACGTCCCCGTCTGTCCGTTGTAGTTGCGTGTAGAATTACGGACAGAACAGGAGTTCTGTCTCTACGCGCACATTTAAAAACATCCCGACAAATTCCAATTTTATGTTATATAAATGCATATAATGATTACAATAAAAATATGTGAAAAAATATGGTGACAATAATTAAAATGTGTGTTAAAATATATTGATAAAAACAAATTGGACTATTAAGCAGGTGAGTAAGGGTGTTTGAACAGGTTATAAGCGTTGACAGAATGGAGCAAACTGTCAGTCTTTTTGGCAGCTTTGATGAAAACATCAGACTTATTGAATCACAATATAATGTAAGGGTTATCAGTCGTGGTTCTGAAATCAAGGTCAGTGGTGATGCTGAAAATGTTTCAAGGGCCGTAAGGGCTATTAACGGACTTTTAATGCTTATTAATCGTGGTGAGGCTTTGTCGGAGCAGAATGTAAGATACGTTTTATCTCTCGTAAATGAGGGTAATGAGGACAAGCTTACTGAAATGACAGGTGACTGTGTCTGCATTACTGCAAAGGGCAAGCCCATTAAGCCTAAAACTCTTGGTCAGAAAAGATACCTTGAATGTATCAAAAATAATACAATTACACTTGGTGCAGGACCTGCAGGTACAGGTAAAACTTATCTTGCAGTTGCAATGGCAGTTAATGCCTTCCGTGCAAAGGAAATCAATCGTATTATTTTAACAAGACCTGCTGTTGAAGCCGGTGAAAAGTTAGGCTTCCTACCGGGTGATTTACAGCAAAAGGTTGACCCATATCTTCGACCATTATATGATGCACTTTTCGATATGCTCGGTGCTGAAAGCTTTCAGCGTTATCAGGAAAGAGGCAGTATTGAAGTAGCACCACTTGCTTATATGCGAGGTCGTACACTTGATGACAGCTTTATAATCCTTGACGAAGCGCAGAATACTACAAGAGAGCAGATGAAAATGTTCTTAACTCGTCTTGGCTTTAACTCAAAAATTGTTGTAACAGGTGATATTACACAGATTGACTTGCCTGACGGTAAAAAATCTGGTCTTGTTGAGGCAATGAAAATTCTCAAGGGAATTGACGATATTGCAATAAATGTTTTTACAGAAAAGGATGTCGTAAGACATCGTCTTGTTCAGGATATTATTAAGGCGTATGAAAAACAGGAGATGAAAAAGAATAAATGAACGAGAAATTAAGAGTAATAATTGACAATAAACAGAATGTAATGAAAATTCCGACAGGTGTAAGAATGCTTATCCGTCGTTGCTGTAAGGCTGTGCTTGTTCACGAGGGCTTTACAGATTTGGCTGAAATCAGCGTTTCAATCGTTGACGATGCAACTATTCACGAATTAAACTTAAAGCATCGTGGAATGGACAAGAGTACAGACGTGCTTTCATTCCCATTAGGTGAAAATGGCGTTTATGACATTAACCACGACACAGGTGCACTTCTTTTAGGAGATATTATTATTTCCATTGAACACGCTTATGACCAGGCTGAAAAATATGGCCACACTCTTCAGCGTGAAATCGGATTTTTAACTGTACACTCACTTCTTCACCTTCTTGGCTATGACCACGAAAACGGTGGACTTGAGGCAGTTAAGATGAGAGAAAAGGAAGAAGCAGTTCTTACAAAAATAGGACTTAAGAGAAATGGAAGCTACTACTTTGATGAGGAGTAAATAATGAAAAGTCTTATAAAAAGCTTTGGTTATGCCTTTGAGGGTATATTCACAGCAATCAAAAAAGAACGGAATATGCGAATACATATTGTCTGTATGATTTATATGTTCTTTTTCCTTTTTACATTTGATTTTTTTGAAATAACGAGAACACAGCTTGCAATTCTCTTTATCGCTTGTGGACAGGTTATTGCAGCGGAGCTTATCAATACTGCAATCGAGGCGGTTATTGATGCGCAGGGTGAGGAGCATACAAAATACGGAAAAATCGCAAAGGATTGTGCTGCAGGTGCAGTTCTTGTTTTCACAATTTTTGCAGTCCTTTGTGGTATAGCAATTATGTATCAGCCTTCGGCTTTTAAATTGCTTTTTGCATATTTTATAGAAAATCCATTGGCAATAGTTTTATTTGCAATCTCAGTAGTAATTTTTACAATATTTATATTTAAAGGAATTCCTGTAAAGGATAAGGATAGAAAATGAATACTCCAAAAACCGCTTTTATAGCAATAGTAGGAAAAGCCAACGTTGGCAAATCATCAATTCTCAATAAGCTTTTAGGAACAAAAATTGCAATCGTTTCCTCAAAGCCACAGACAACACGTACACGAATTATGGGTGTCCTTACAACTGACGATAATGTTCAGCTTGTATTTACCGATACACCTGGTTTCCATAAGCCAAAAACAAAGCTTGGTGAAAAAATGGTTAAGGCAGTGAGTGACAGTATTGACGGTGTTGATGCTTGTCTTTTGGTTGTTGAGCCTGAAGGTGAGCTTAATCCTGCCGAGCTTGAGCTTATTGAAAAAATCAAAAAGGGTAAGAATCCTGTAATCCTTGCAATCAATAAAATTGATACTGTTAAGGAAAAGCAGAATCTTGTGTCAAGAATTGCAGAAATGACAGAATATTATAATTTTGATGCCATTGTCCCTGTGTCTGCACAGACAAATTATGGTATCGATGCACTTCTTGATGAATTAAAGAAGCTTGCATTTGAGTCAGAGCACTTTTTCCCTGACGATACACTTACTGACCAGCCTGAAAGAGTTCTTGCAGGTGAAATTATCCGTGAAAAGATGCTAAGACTTCTTGATAAGGAAATTCCACACGGTACTGCAGTAAGTATTGAAAAAATGCGTGAGCGTAGTGACGGAATTATGGATGTTGAAGCAACAATTTTCTGTGAGCGTGACAGTCATAAGGGTATTATCATCGGTAAGGGTGGTAATATGCTTAAAAAGATTTCAACTTATGCTCGTCAGGATATGGAAAGTTTCTTCGGTTGCAAAATCAACCTTCAATGCTGGGTAAAGGTAAAAGAAGGCTGGCGTAACCGTGAAGGACTTATCCACAATTTCGGATTAGATTAATTTACCACTTATATTCTGTGCTTTCCAAGGCAAATTACTAATGGTAGGTGATTAACTTGGATAGTATGGCAATATGGAGCAGATTTACCCAGAGTGGTAGCGTTGAGGATTATCTGATGTACAAAAGGGCAACAGATAACAAAAAGAAACCATTGTTTGACGGAGAACCTGAATATGAGGACGAATACGGATGGTCTGATACTCAAGGAACAAAATATTGGTGAAAAAGACAAGCTCGTTACGGTATTAACACGCCACAACGGGCTTGTACGTGCTTTTGTACGAGGAGCAAAATCCGTCAAGAATCGCAAAAACAGTTCAACGGGAATGTTCTGTTTTTCAAAGCTTTCTCTCTATAAAACAAAGGATACATATATAATAGATGAGGCTGAGCCTATCGAACTATTTTTTGAATTGCGAAATGATTTGGAAAAACTGAGCCTTGCACAGTATTTTTCAGAGCTTGTCTTAACTCTTGTGCAGGAGGAAGAGCCTGCTGAGGAGTATTTAAGACTTATTCTCAACTCACTTCATTTTCTTGCGAAGAATAAAATGCCCAATGAACAGGTAAAGGCGATTACAGAGCTTCGCATTATGTGTATTGCAGGTTTTATGCCTAATCTTGTTGCCTGTGACAGATGTGGTGAATACGAAACGGAAACAATGTATTTTGATGTTGAGGACGGTTTGCTTTACTGTGAAAACTGTGTCCCATCTGATATGATTTTTCAGCTTGATATAGGACTTATAAAGGCACTTCGTCATATTGCATTTTCCGATTTTGAGAAAATTTATTCATTTAAAATGGAAGAATACGCACTTCCTGATTTATCGTACATAACAGAAAAGTATCTACTTTCTAAATTGCAAAGGAACTTTAAAACATTAGAATTCTATAAGGAAATAGTAAAATGAACAAACATTATATTTCACTTGAACTTGATAAAATACTTAAAATGCTGTCTGATACGGCAAGTAGTGAGGATGCAAAGGCAAAGGCACTTGAAATAAAGCCGTTGACAGATTATTTTGAGGTACTTGAGTTGCTTGATAAAACTGAAGCAGCTTACATATTTATTGCCAAATTCGGTGCACCGTCATTCGGTGGACTTCAGAATGTTAATAATGCCTTAAGCAGAGCTTCTGCCGGTGGCTCATTATCGGCAGGTGAGCTTTTAAAAATTGCTGTAACACTTAAAATTATTCGTGGCATTACTATCTGGCACGATAAATGTGCAGGTATGCAGACAAGTCTTGATGATTTGTTCAATTCTCTTTATCCTAACAAATACCTTGAGGAAAAGATTACAAACGCCATTATTTCCGAAACAGAAATCAGTGACAATGCTTCACCGGAGCTTAAGGAAATAAGACGAAAAAAGCGTCATTATGAAAATAAAATCCGTGAACAGCTTGATTCTATGATTCACTCAAATCATTATTCAAAAGCACTTCGTGACGGAATTGTGACACAGCGTAATGGTCGATTTGTTGTGCCTGTCAAGGCTGAGCACAGAGGTGAGGTCGCAGGTATGGTGCACGATACCTCAGGTAGTGGTGCAACTGTATTCATTGAGCCTGCAGCAGTTGTTGAAGCAAATAACGAAATCAAGGTCCTTGAAAGTCGTGAGCAGGATGAAATCGAAAGAATTCTTCTTGAGCTTTCAGGAATGGCAGGGGAATTTGAGGATACAATTAAAATCAGCTTTGAAGCTGCCGTTATGCTTGACCTGATTTTTGCAAAGGCACATCTTGCTTATAAAATGAAGGCAAGTCGTCCTATACTTAATAATGAGGGTGAAATTCTTCTTAAAAAAGCAAGGCATCCACTCATTGACCCTAAAACAGTTGTGCCTGTAAATATTTCACTTGGTACTGATTTTGATTCTCTTGTAATCACAGGTGCAAATACAGGTGGTAAAACTGTTTCAATCAAAACAATCGGTCTTTTAACACTTATGGCTGAATGCGGACTTATGCTTCCCGTTACTGATAACAGTAAGATTTCAGTTTTCCAAAATGTCCTTGCTGATATCGGTGATGAGCAGAGTATTGAGCAGTCCCTTTCCACATTCTCTGCACATATGTCAACAATAGTTGATATTTTAAAAACTGCAGACGACAGAAGCCTTGTTCTTATTGACGAATTGGGAGCAGGTACTGACCCTGTTGAGGGTGCTGCACTTGCAGTTGCAATTCTTGAAAACTTAAGACAAAAGGGTGCAAAGATTGCATCAACAACTCACTATTCAGAATTAAAGGAATATGCCCTTAAAACTGACAGAGTTGAAAACGGTTGTTGCGAATTTGATGTTGCATCCTTAAAGCCAACCTACAGACTTCTTATCGGTATGCCAGGTCGTTCAAATGCTCTTGCCATTGCAGGAAGACTTGGTATTGACGAAAGCATAACAGATTTTGCAAGGGCACTTATATCCGAAGAGGATACTCGTTTTGAGGATGCAGTTGATACTCTTGAAACTGCACGAAAAGCTCTTGAGGACGACAGACAGAAGCTTGAGGATGAAAAAATCGCAATTCTTTGTCAGAAGGAAAATGCCGAAAAAGCTCTTGAAAAAGCGAAGGCACAGAGTGAAAAGGAAATTGCCCGTGCAAAGCAGGATGCTGAAAGAATTGTAGAAAATGCCCGTCGTGCAGGAAATTCACTTCTTTTAGAAATCGAACAGCTTAAAAAAGAACAGGCAAAAACAAAGAATCTTCAGGAAATCGCAAGAAAAGCCAAGGCTGCAATGGGTAAACAGCTTGATAAAATGGATGAAATCCAGAATGGCTTAATTGATGATGACGGAGATTACATTTTACCACGACCACTAAAGTCAGGTGACAGAGTCTTTGTTAAAGCTCTCGGCGGTGAAGCAGAGGTTATTTCTGTTGATGAAAAGAAAAATACTGTTCAGGTGCAGTCAGGTATGATTAAGATGAAGGCAGATATTTCCGACATCCGTCTTCTTGGTGGTCAGAAGTCACAGAAAAAGCAGACAAGCCCTATGAGGACTGTCCATACAGGCTCATCAAAGGCTACAGCATCTTCAAATTCTTCAATAGATTTAAGAGGTAAAACTGTCGAGGAATCAATGCTTGACCTTGATACATTTATTGATAATATTCTTCGCACAGGACTTAATGAAATCACAATTATTCACGGTAAGGGTACAGGTGCTCTGCGTAAGGGAATCCACGTTTATCTTCGTAAGCATCCTAATATTCGCACCTTCCGTGTCGGTACATTCGGTGAGGGTGAAGAGGGCGTAACAATTGCCCAGCTTAAATAAATATTGAAAATCAATCAGAAATATGATAAAATATTCAAAACAGTTTAAGGAGATTTGTCTATGAATAAAAAGATTATACTTGTAGTTGCAATATTACTTATTATTGCAGTTGTCTTTGTTGCTTGTAAGGGCAAGGAGGATGTGGAAACAACAACTGAATCAACAACAAAAGCGGAGGAAACAACAGAATTAATACTCCAGGATTTTTCTGACGGTGATACACCACCACCTATAATTCCTGAGGTTTTTGACGATAATGCTACTGCAGGCGAGGACGATGTTATCATAATTGGCGGTCAGGAAAATAGTGACTCTGAAGATAGTATCAGCTGGGAAGAAATTGTTGGAAAATAACTCTTGACAAACACATATTTATTTAGTATAATGTCGTTCTGTAAAGTGAATGTGCTTTACAGAACGATTTTTTATTGAAGGGTAGGTGGCCATGTGGCAAACAGTATTGAAATCACAATGCTTCTTGATTTATACGGTGAAGCATTAACTGTTAAACAGCGTGATTATCTTAACTTTTACTACAATGACGACCTTTCTCTTTCTGAAATCGCTGAAAATGAGGGAATTACACGACAGGGTGTCCGTGACGCTATCAAAAGAGCTGAAACATTGCTTTTCGATATGGAATCAAAGCTTAAGTTTTCACAAAAGCTTGAAAAGTTTCAATCAGGACTGGATGAGATTATCAAATATGCTGATGAGATTAATGAGCATAATTTATCCTGTGGTCTTTCCCGTGAAATCAATGACAAAACAGTTAAGATAAAGTCAATTGCACTTTCCTTGACAGAATAGGAGGAATTATGGCATTTGAAGGTTTATCCGATAGACTTGAATCCGCTTTTCAAAGACTGAAAAGTAAAGGAAGTCTTAATGAAAAAGACGTCAGAGAAGCAATGCGTGAGGTTCGTTTAGCCCTCCTTGAAGCTGACGTTAACTATAAGGTTGCCAAGGACTTTACAGCAAAGGTAACTGAGCGTGCAATCGGTGCTCAGGTTATGGAAAGTCTTACACCTGCACAGATGGTTATCAAAATCGTTAATGAAGAGCTTACTGAGCTTATGGGTGGTACTCAGACAAGACTTGCTTATGCAAGCCATCCACCAACAGTTATTATGATGTGTGGTCTTCAGGGTTCTGGTAAAACAACTCACTGTGCAAAGATTGCAAGAAAGCTTAAAAATGAAAATCACAGACCGTTGCTTGTTGCTTGTGACATTTATCGTCCTGCTGCTATTAAGCAGTTGCAGGTTGTCGGTGAGCAGGTTGGCGTTCCTGTTTTCGAGATGGGACAGACAAATCCTGTTACAATCGCAAAGGAAGCAATTAAGCTTGCAAAGGATAAGGGCTATGATTACGTCTTTATCGATACAGCCGGTCGTCTTCATATTGATACAGAGCTTATGAACGAGCTTAAAAACATTAAGAGTGAGGTTCATCCTCATGAAATTCTTCTTGTTATTGATGCAATGCTCGGTCAGGATGCTGTAACAGTTGCAAGTACATTTAATGACGAGCTTGGTATTGACGGTCTTGTTCTTACAAAAATGGATGGTGACACCCGTGGTGGTGCTGCACTTTCAGCAAGAGCAGTTACAGGTAAGCCTATTAAATTTGTCGGTATGGGTGAAAAGCTTGATGAGCTTGACTATTTCTACCCTGACCGTATGGCTAACCGAATTCTCGGTATGGGTGACGTGCTTTCTCTTATTGAAAAGGCTGAAATTGCCCTCGATGAGAAAAAGGCAGCAAAGCTTGAGGCTAATCTTCGTAAAAACAAGTTTGACCTTGAGGATTTGCTTGACCAGTTTGAACAGATTAACAGAATGGGTAGTATGAAGGATATTCTTTCAATGCTTCCCGGTGTTAATAAAAAGCTTAAGGATGTTGATGTTGACGAGCGTCAGCTTGACAGATTGAAGGCTATTATCCTTTCAATGACACCAAAGGAAAGACGAAATCCTGATATTATCAACCCTTCACGTAAGCGTCGAATTGCTAACGGTTGCGGTATGCAGGTTGAGGATGTTAACAGACTTCTTAATCAGCATCGTCAGATGCAGAAAATGGTAAAACAGATGAATTCCGGTAAGATGCGTCGTCAGCTCAAGCGTATGGGCGGAATGGGCGGCTTCGGCGGAATGGGTGGTCCTAACGGATTCCCGATGTAATGTATATAACACAAATGTGTTTATAAAATAAATTTTTATATATTTGGAGGAAACAAAAATGGCAGTAAAAATCAGACTTCGCAGAATGGGTGCTAAGAGAGCTCCTTTCTACAGAGTAGTAGTTGCAGATTCTCGTTACCCAAGAGACGGCAGATTCATTGAGGAAATAGGTACTTACAACCCAATGACAAACCCTGCTGAAATCAAGATTGATAACGAAAAGGCAGCTCAGTGGATTAAGAATG
>JAEIGA010002104.1_pt1 | contig 31796 bp, 27 predicted proteins | sample 9270691 | NCBI WGS metagenome assembly JAEIGA01 (sample SAMN17057246, study PRJNA624740) | gut metagenome | biome: biome; isolation source: fecal sample | host: Bos grunniens | place: China: Xizang | collected 2019
ACCTATTACCCAACTGTATGTCAATGGATCGAGGCTCTCTTCAGCACTTGTAAAGTCAAAATTGTTGAATCGTTGTCTGCTCATTGATGTGAACAGGAATTTTGCCTTCGGTCCTGTGAATACTCCCATTGTGTAGGGCTTGCTGTCTACGAACTTGTAACCGATGTATAACGGAACCTTAACCGAGTATGTGGTCAGTCGGTATCTTGGTATTCCGGTGTCTACGCTTGGCACTGTCGGTGCATCGGTACGTTCGAAACTGAAGTTGTGCTTGTCAATGCTGAATATTCCCTCGGTCTGTATGTAGGGGCGTCCCTTTGATAGCCTGAAGAATGTGCTGAATGTGTATCCTATGCGGGTGTTAAGACTCTTGTTGTTGTAGTTGTAACCTTCCAGGTTAAAGGCTGTCTGTTGGTATGTGCTGGCCTGAACACCGGCTTTGAAGCCGGTGGAAAATTCGAATTTTTCTTGTGCCATCAGTGTCAATGGCGCAAGCAGCATAAGTATGAAAAGTATTGCAATATTTTCTCTTTTCATTATTTCTTTTTTACACTCCAACCGAATTTGCCGATGAATTCTCCTGTGTGGAAGTATTTTCCGTGTACATAGACCAACGGGTCGGCGGCAGCCAGATTCCATTCACCTGTCTCTTCGTTAAGGAATTTGTCGTCAGCTTGCACGTTCAGCACCTCGGCAAGGAACATGTCGTGTGTGCCCAGTGGAATTATTTGTTTGACCTTGCACTCTATGCTCAGCGGCGACTCTGCAATGATGGGGGCTTTGATTTTTACCGAAGGTGCATAGGTCAGCCCTGTCACTTTTGCCTTGTCGTAATCCTTGCCTGAACGTACTCCGCACCAGTCAGTGGCTTTAGCCATCTCTGCGGTGGTCAGGTTTATGACAAACTCGCCGGTACGGCTGATAATGGGGTAGGAGTGACGCTCGGGACGTACCGATATATAGCACATTGCAGGGTTAGTGCATGCTGTGCCTACCCACGATACGGTGAACATGTTGTAATTCTCAGGCGCATCGCCGCAGCTTATAAGCACTGCGGGCAGGGGGTATATCATTGTCCCCGGCTTCCAGTTTATTTTCATAACAACGTGATATTCTCAATGTTTGTTTCCTTTTCGCAGTAATGACATTTGATGGTCTTTTTCTCTTTGTCGGTAAGATGGAAAAGGGTTTTCATCGGTTCGTTGTTGGTTACGCATTTGGGGTTGGGGCATTTTACATGACCATATATGTCATCCGGCATTTTTACCTCACGTTTTTCCACTACCTGATAATCACGTATGGTGTTAAGCACCGCATTGGGGGCTACAAGCGATATGCGGTTAACTTCGTCGTCTGTGAAGAATTTGTCGGCAACCTTTATCAGGCCTTTTGTGCCTAATTTGCGACTTTTGAGGTTGTAGCCTATTGTGACGTTTGTAGTCATTGAGGGGATGTCCAGCAGATTGACTACTGCGAACAGTTTGTCTGCCGGTATATGGTCTATCACGGTGCCGTTGCAAAGAGCGGATACCTGCAATGCTTCTTTGTTGGTATTCATGGCTGGTGGTGTTGAATTATTTTACTTCTATGTTGAGTACGTCGCAGATGAGTGCCTCGCGGACATAAAGTCCGTTCTGTGCCTGCTGGAAATAGTATGCCTTGGGGTTGCTGTCAACGTCGTAGGCAATTTCGTTAATGCGGGGCAGGGGATGCAGGATGCGCAGGTTGGGTTTGCTGTTTGTCAGCATGGAATTTGTCAGTCGGTAGCAATTCTTCACCTTTTCGTATTCCATAATGTCGTTGAAGCGCTCGCGTTGTACACGTGTCATGTAAAGAATATCTGCCTGAGCTATAATCTCTTCGTTGAATTCAGTTGTTTCGGTGAAGGGAATGTTGTTCTGACGGCAAAATTCTCTGTACTCCTCGGGCATGTGAAGCTCCTCGGGTGAGATGAAATGGAATGTGGGGTTGAAATGTCTCATGGCAAACAGCAACGAGTGTACGGTGCGTCCGTATTTGAGGTCGCCCACCAGGTGTATGTGAAGGTTCTCCAATGTGCCTTGAGTCTTCAGAATCGAGTACAGGTCGAGCATTGTCTGCGAAGGATGCTGGTTGGCTCCATCGCCGGCATTGATGACGGGGCAGGGTGACAACTCACTGGCATAGCGTGCTGCGCCTTCAAGATGGTGGCGCATGACTATCAGGTCGGCATAATTGGCTACCATCATTATGGTGTCTTTCAGTGTCTCGCCTTTGCTGGCCGAACTGGTGGTTGCGTCGCTGAAGCCTATGACGCGTGCGCCCAATCTGTTGGCGGCAGTCTCGAAACTGAGACGTGTGCGCGTTGAAGGTTCAAAGAACAACGAGCCTATTACTTTGTCGGCAAGAAGCCTGCGGTTGGGGTTTTCTTCAAACTTGCGTGCCATCTCCAACAGTGAAAGGATTTTTTCACGCGACAGGTCGTTGATGGATACTAAACTTCTGTTTTTCATGAGATTCCTTTTTTTATCCCTTTGGTGAAAATTGTAGTTCGTGCAAACGTGCTGCCTTGTCGGTTGCCCGTCTGCCTCTATTCTTTGCAAACTTACATAAAATTTTCTTTTCTAGCACCTCTTTCGATGAATTTTAAACACTCTTTTATAAAAACTCTCATTCTCAAATTCCATTATTATATGTGCAAATTGAATTTTTTGCTGTATCTTTGCTTCGCAAAATAGGCAATCGTGGTTGCTGTTGCATTTTAGGTACCTTTTACATTGACAAATTTCGTATGATTAAGAAAATATTTATAGCCCTTTGGGTGCTGTTGCTGGGCGTAATTTTGAGTGTTGCGCTGCTGTTCTTTTCCATCTCTAAGGGTTGGGTAGGTTATCTCCCCGAAATGGAGGAACTTGAAAATCCGTCGTATAAGTTCGCTTCTCAGATTATTTCAGCAGACGGAAAAACACTCGGTACCTGGTCGTACAGCAAGGAGAACAGAATAAATGTCACTTACGAAGAGATTTCTCCCAATCTGGTGAAGGCTTTGATTGCCACAGAGGACGTGCGTTTCTCACAACACTCGGGAATAGACTTGCGTGCATTGCTTCGCGCAATAGTCAAACGCGGTATCATGATGCAGAAGAATGCCGGCGGTGGCAGTACCATCACTCAGCAGTTGGCAAAGCTGCTCTATTCTGAAGTTTCAGGCAGTCAGCTCGAACGTCTATATCAGAAACCTATAGAGTGGGTTATTGCTGTCAAACTGGAGCGCTACTATACAAAAGAGGAGATACTTACAATGTATCTTAACAAGTATGACTTTGGATACAATGCTGTTGGTATCAAGAGTGCAGCCAATGTCTACTTCGGCAAACTTCCCAAAGATCTGACTGTGGAAGAGGCTGCAATGCTTGTTGGCATGTGCAAAAACTCTTCGCTCTACAACCCTCGCCGTCGTCCCGAACTTACCAAAGAGCGTCGCAACGTGGTTATAGGTCAGATGGTCAAGGCTGGTTATCTCAGCGAGGAGCAGGGTGCGGAATACAAGAAATCCGAAATGGTGCTTGATTTCCACTCCGCTGACCACAAGGCGGGTATCGCTACCTATTTCCGCGAATATCTGCGCAGTGTGATAACAGCGAAAAAGCCCGAGAAGAAAAACTATCGTGGATGGCAGATGCAGAAATATTACGAGGATTCGCTCGACTGGGAGACAAATCCTTTGTTCGGATGGTGCAATAAAAATGAGAAGAGCGATGGCACCAACTACAATGTCTACACCGATGGCTTGAAGATATATACTACCATCGATTCACGTATGCAGACCTATCTCGAAGAGGCTGTCAAAGAGCATGTGACAGAGTATCTTCAGCCCCGTTTCTTCAAAGCCAAGAAGGGAAAGAAGACCGCACCTTACACTAATGAACTCAGTGTAGAGGAGGTTCGTGCAATTATGAATCGTGCCATGAAGCAGAGCGACAGATATCGCACAATGAAGAAGGCGGGTGTCAGCGAAGAGGATATTGTCAAGGCTTTCAATACTCCTTGCGATATGCAGGTGTTCAGCTACAATGGCATGATTGACACCATTATGACCCCGATGGACTCACTCAAATATTACAAATACTTCCTGCGTACCGGAGTAATGTCTATGGACCCCCATAGCGGTGAGGTGAAGGCATACGTCGGAGGTCCCAACTTCTGGTATTTCAAGTATGACATGGCTATGGTTGGTCGTCGTCAGGTGGGTTCTACCATAAAGCCTTATCTCTATTCATTGGCAATGGAGAATGGTTTTACACCTTGTGACCAGACACGCAATGTGCCTCAGACACTTGTGACCGAAGATGGCAAGGTGTGGAGTCCTAAAAATGCTTCAAAGGCGCGATATGGCGAGGTTGTCGACCTGAAATGGGGATTGGCAAACTCAAACAACTGGATATCGGCCTACCTTATGAGCAAACTCAACCCCTATACATTCGTGAAACTGCTGCATGAATATGGCTTGCGTAACCGCGACATAGAGCCTGTGCCTTCAATCTGTCTTGGCCCGAGCGAGGCTTCAGTCGGCGAAATGGTAAGTGCATATACTGCATTTGTCGGTAAGGGAATACGTACGGCTCCGCTTTTCGTTACACGCATCGAGGATAATCAGGGAAATACTGTTGCTACCTTTACAGCACAGAAAAATGAGGTAATCAGCGAAGAGAGTTCGTATAAGATGATTACCATGCTCCGCGCGGTTGTGAATGAGGGTACAGGCGGCCGTGTACGTCGTGTCTACAAAATAAATGCCGACATGGGCGCAAAGACCGGTACCACACAGAATAACTCCGATGGTTGGTTTATGGGCTTCACCCCATCATTGGTAACAGGCTGCTGGGTAGGTGGAGAAGAGCGTGACATCCATTTCGATAATATGAGCGAAGGACAAGGAGCCTCAATGGCGTTGCCCATCTGGGGACTATATATGAGCAAGGTGTATGCCGACAAGACATTGCCTTACTCGCAAGAAGAGGTTTTTGATATTCCTGAGGATTTTGACCCTTGCGGCAGCAAGCAGACAGTAACCGAGGAGACAACAACCGGCGGATTTGATGACCTGTTCCAATAATGCCCAGGTTTAATTTTCCGCAACGTTAACCTATTTATAACAGTTAGAAAAGAAGAAAATGAAGTTTGTTGGAATTATTCCGGCGCGATACGCCTCTACACGCTTCCCTGCAAAAGTGTTGGCAATGCTCAATGGCAAGCCTGTTATCCAGCGTGTTTATGAACAGGTGAAAGATTGTTTCGACGACCTGTATGTGGCGACAGATGACAGTCGTATAGCAGATGTTGTGCGCTCGTTCGGTGGCAAGGTGGTTATGACTTCCGAAAATTGCAAAAACGGTACCGAGCGCTGCTATGATGCTTGCTGTAATCTTGATATCGAATGTGATGTTGTTGTAAATGTTCAGGGTGACGAACCCTTTATACAGCAGAAACAGATTGAATCGTTGATGGCTTGCTTCAACGACGAACGTACAGATATAGCAACACTTGTAAAACCTTTTGAGGCTGCCGATGGATGGGAAAAATTGAGTAATCCCAATTCTCCCAAGGTGGTACTCAACGATAATGGTTTTGCGATGTACTTCAGTCGTTCGGTAGTTCCCTATTTGCGAGGAATAGAGCAGGAGGAGTGGCTGAACAACCATACGTTCTACAAACATTTGGGTGTTTATGCCTATCGTTTGGATGTGCTTAAGCAGATTACCTCGTTGACACAGACTCCGCTTGAAAAGATGGAGAGCCTCGAACAGTTGCGTTGGCTTGAGCATGGCTACAAGATAAAGGTTGGTGTTACCGACATTGAAACAGTGGGAATAGATACTCCCGAGGATCTTGAACGTGCCAAGGAGTTTGCTGCTTCGATAGGATTGCGTTGGGATGAATAACCAATCGCACCTTTTGATGTTGTATGTATCATTGACGATTTATAATCAGCCATAATAGAGACAGAGATGAGTGCCGGAATTCCCGAAATCAGAGCAATGGAAATGGAGGACGTAAAGCTGCCTGTAAAGGTGCAGCTTCCTAATGGTGTGCCTCTTTTCCTCATAAACGAAGGTGTCAGGGATGTAGTAAGGCTCGACCTGCTTTTCTCCGGTGGCTATGCAGTGCAGAATCAGCCATTGCAGGCACTCTTTACAAATAGAATGTTGCGTGAGGGGTGTTCGGCTATGGGCGCGACAGCATTTTCGCGCAGCATCGATTCGTGCGGTGCATGGATTGAGACATATTCTACCCAGGAGTGCAACCATGTAACTCTCTATTCGCTGAAACGCCACATTGGCAAATTGCTGAAGATTATTTCGGATGCGGTGAAGAGTCCTGCGTTCTCTGAGAGACGTCTGAATGTTGTTCGTGCAGCCAATAAATCTCATTTTCAGGTCAATAGCTGCAAGGTGGATGTTGTAGCGCAGCGTCATTTCGAAAAGTCATTGTGGGGCGCGGAACACAAATTTGGCAGATTGGTTACAGTAGAGGATTATGATGCTATAACCGTCGAATCGCTTCGTGAATATTATGCGCGTGTCTATGGAGCGTGCAACTGCTCAATATTTCTATCCGGCAATATTGACGATGCAATAGTTCAAACTGTTACAAACTATTTTGGCGAAGAGCAGTGGGGTGCTTCAACTCCGGTGAAGATAGATGATGTGCCACCTGTCGGTTCTGCTTGCGGACGTGTCGATGTGAAGGTGAATGACACAATGCAGAGTACAGTCAAGATTGGTTCGATGACATTGGATACTTCGCATCCCGACTTTCAGACTCTTAAATATATGACCGTGCTTCTAGGTGGATTTTTTGGCAGTCGTCTGATGACGAATATTCGCGAACGAAACGGATATACCTATCACATAGAAGCAGATATTTCGGCTTTTGGCAAACGTAATGCACTTGTTGTAACTTCTGAAACATCAAACGAGTATGTATCTCCTCTTATCGCAGAGGTCTACAATGAATTCTCCCGTTTGCAGAATGAACCCGTTTCGCTGAAAGAGATGGAAAAACTGCGCAACTGTACACTGGGTGAACTTTGCAGGGAGTATGAGGGTGTCATTGCTAAGGCCGATATATTTATAAACACCTACCTTTCGGGCGAACCGTTTGAGAGTGTAAATAAATATCTGAATGTTGTCCGTACGGCTACTCCCGAGGATTTTATGCGTATGGCACAGGCTCATCTCTCTCCCGAAAAGATGATTGAGATTGTCGCAGGTGCCTGACTTCTGCTTCTTGCCGTAAAATGGTATTAGGCCTTAACGTTGGCTTTATTGGGGAAGCTTAACATAATTCTTTTGTTGATTCCGAACTTTATCACTATCTTTGTCCTAATTGACGGAAATATACCGAATCCGCTGTAAAAAACAATGTTCGCGTCTGTGTTCGGTATATTTGTGCTTTGTAACTTGATTATATAATTCAGAATTTATAGAACCTTTCGAAATAGATGAAACACACACTATATATACTTTTCATAATGAATTTCGCGTTTGCAACTGTCGCTACTGCGCAGAATGGTGTTGCGAATGCTCTTAAAGATGGGGTGGAGGCTGTTAAAGAGGGCTTTTCTCCGCTCACAAATCTTATCTCATCAAAGGACTCAATCTTTACAAAGAAAAATAAGAAGAAAAACACCATAAAAGCCTTTACAACCAAAGACGGCTCTTCGTACAAAGGAGAGGCAAAAGGTAAAAAACCTCATGGAAAGGGTGAAATAGTTTATAAGAGCGGCGATTACTATGTGGGCGAATTCCACAAGGGTAAACGAAACGGAAAGGGTACATATACATTCAAAGATGGCGAGAAATATGTTGGCACTTTCCTGGATGACCGCCATCATGGTACAGGTGTCTACTATTTCAATGATGGTCGCAGATACGATGGCGAGTGGTTCAACGACTTCCAGCAGGGCAATGGAACAATGTACTATCCTAATGGTGACAAATATGCCGGCGAGTGGCTCGAGGACAAACGCAGCGGACTTGGAACCTACCTTTGGGCTAACGGTGCAATGTACATCGGTGAGTGGCAAAACGATAAACACGAAGGTACCGGTACTTTGCAGTGGAGCGACAACAGCAAGTACGAAGGAGCATGGCACAACGACCTTATCCACGGCAAAGGTGTCTACACATACACCAATGGCGATGTGTACGATGGCGACTGGGTAGAGGGTGTGCGAAACGGTAAAGGTGTTTATCGCTTTGCCAATGGCGATGTCTACGAAGGTGATTATCGCAATGGCGAATGGAACGGCACCGGTACATATAAGGGTGTAAACGGTGCAATGTACGTTGGTGGCTTCCGTAACGGAATGCGCAATGGATTTGGTAAGGCTACACTCGAGAATGGTACAATCTACGAAGGTAACTGGAAAAACGGTAAACGCGACGGCGAAGGAAAGTGCCAATGGACAAACGGTGATGTCTACGAAGGCAACTGGGCAGATGATAAAATGAACGGTTTTGGTATGTTGCGTCTTTCAAACGGCAATAAATATCGCGGAAATTTTGTTGATGGACTTGAACATGGCGAGGGATTGGCCGAGGATAGTGAAGGTATGAGATACGAAGGACAGTTCCGTGCAGGTAAACGCCATGGAGCATTTGTGGTTAAAGACAGCACAGGCACAGTAGTGCGTACCTGCGAATATATAATGGGACAGATAAAACCTGAAAAACCCATTGAGGAGGAGAAACCTAAGGCTCCTGTTCGCAAAAAGAAAAGAAGAAAATAACAAGTATATATTTATCAACCAATAAATTCCTAAGCCATGATACTCGATACGCTGGACAATCTGGAAAAATATGCGTCGTTGAATCCGCTCTTTCCTAAAGCAATAGAGTTTGTAAAAAACACCGACCTTGCAGCACTCCCCTTGGGTCGAAATGAAATAATGGGTGACGAAATATTCGCAAATGTCATGGAGGTTCAGCCTCGCACAAAAGAGGAGGTGCCGGTTGAGGTTCACAGAAAGTATATCGACATACAAATTCCCATCAGCGACGATGAGGTTATGGGCTACATCCCATTGAGCGCCCTTCCCGAAGGTGAGTACAGCGATGCAAACGATGTGACACTCTATCCTGTGGGTATGTTGGCAAGCGACTATGTGAATGTGAAACGTTCAATGTTCACAATCTTCTTTCCGCAGGATGGACATGCACCTGCTGTGACTCCTGTTAAAGTAAAAAAAATAATCATTAAAATAGCAGTAAAATAGACTTATTACCGCAAAAATGAATATTTAAATGGCTGTTAGTTAACAAAAGTTTAAAAAAAGATATATCTTTGTGGTAAACGACTGACAACAGCATGACATTCGAACGGAAATACATATCTGTTTCGCTTCGGTGTCACTGCAATACAGCCATGAAAGTCTAACCATTTAAATATAAATGCCATGTTAAAACTGATAGAGAGAGACGGCTACCTCTCACCGTACACAAAGGAGATTGAAGGACGATACAACTACTTCCTTCATAAAGAGAGTGAATTGACAGGAAACGGAAAGCAGACCCTCTCGGACTTTGCATCCGGATATCTCTATTTTGGTCTACATGCAACAAAAACCGGATGGTGCTTCAGAGAGTGGGCTCCCAATGCTACCAAAATATTCCTCATCGGTGATTTTTCCGACTGGAAAGAGCTTCCCCAATATGAATTGAAAAAGATTGATGGTGGATGCTGGGAGATTGAACTGCCCAAGAAGGCTCTCTCACACGGTCAATACTATAAACTCAAAGTTTATTGGGAAGGCGGTCAGGGTGAACGTATTCCCGCATGGGTGCGCAGAGTGGTGCAGGACGATGCTACGCAGATATTCAGCGCACAGGTGTGGGATCCCAAGAAACAATACAAATTCAAACACAAGAAATTCAAACCCAAATGTTCACCCCTGCTCATCTATGAATGTCACATAGGTATGGCGCAGGAGGAGGAGCGTGTGGGAACTTACAGCGAATTCCGCGAGAAGATATTGCCCCGTATTGCGGCTGACGGATACAACTGCATACAGATAATGGCAATACAGGAGCATCCCTATTATGGCAGTTTCGGCTATCACGTGTCAAACTTCTTTGCATCCTCTTCACGTTTCGGTACTCCCGAGGACCTGAAAGAGCTTATCGATGCTGCGCACGGAATGGGCATTGCCGTAATTATGGACCTTGTACATTCACACGCTGTGAAAAACGAAATGGAGGGATTAGGACTGCTCGATGGCAACCCCTGTCAGTATTTCAATGGTGGCGACCGTCGCGTGCATAGTGCATGGGATTCACTCTGTTTCGACTATGGAAAGAACGAGGTGCTTCACTTCCTGCTCTCAAACTGCAAATACTGGCTCGAAGAGTTCAAGTTCGATGGTTTCCGTTTCGACGGTGTAACATCAATGATATACTACAGCCATGGTCTTGGCGAGGCATTCTGCGACTATTCTGACTATTTCAACGGTCATCAGGATGGCGATGCCATCTGCTACCTTACATTGGCAAACAAACTTATACACGAGGTTAATCCCTCGGCAATCACCATTGCCGAAGAGGTATCGGGTATGCCCGGACTTGCAGCGCCCATTGAGGATGGCGGATACGGTTTCAACTATCGTATGGCAATGAATGTTCCCGACTATTGGATTAAGCTCATCAAAGAGCAGAAGGACGAGGACTGGAAACCCTCTTCTATCTTCTGGGAGCTGACCAACCGTCGTCAGGATGAAAAGACAATCTCTTATGCCGAGAGTCACGACCAGGCACTTGTAGGTGACAAGACCATCATCTTCCGTCTGATTGACGCAGATATGTACTGGCACTTCAGCAAGGGACACGAAACCAACATGGTGCATCGTGGTATTGCACTCCACAAGATGATACGTCTTGTGACTGCCTCTACCATCAACGGTGGTTACCTCAACTTCATGGGTAACGAATTTGGTCATCCCGAATGGATTGACTTCCCGCGTTACGGCAACGGATGGAGCCACAAGTATGCACGCCGTCAGTGGAGTCTTGTCGATAACCAGGATTACTGCTACGCTTCTCTTGGAGCATTCGATAAAGAGCTTATGGAGATCATCGGTAGTGTAAGGAATTTCCAGAACCGCCCCGTTCAGGAAATTTGGCACAACGATGGCGACCAGGTGCTGGCATATTCACGTCGTGACCTGATATTTGTATTCAACTTCAGTCCTACACGCTCTTTCACCGACTACGGATTCCTTGTTCCCGAGGGTAACTATTCAATCATTCTCGACTCTGACGCAGTACGTTTCGGCGGTAACGGATTTGTGGATGACTCACAGGTGCATTTCACCAACCACGACCCCTTGTACGCCAAGAAACGCAAGGGCTGGCTCAAACTCTATTTGCCCGCTCGTACAGCATTGGTCTTGAAAAAGAATAAGTAAATAGCATAGGAATGAAGTCTGCAAGAGAAAAACGTCTGTTTCGTATGGTGCGTATCGTATGCGCCATTGTCTTCGTCGTCTTTGCATATACATTTTTGTCGTTGTATAAGGCTCCTTTGCTTGAGATTGCATACGATCTTACGGCAACGGGCAAGTTGCAATACGATGAGAATATTACAGCAGCGGTGCTGACGTTCGTTCTCTTGTTACTGACGCTATGGCTGAATAAATTTGCCAAATTCTCGCGCGAGTGGGAGGCATTGGCCTATCTGCCGGCATGCACATTGCTCGCTTTTACCACAGATATTGACCGTACGATATACACCGGTGGTGAATTTACATGGTCGTGGGTGTGGATAGGAAGCATTGTTGCTGTTGTCTACATGTTTGCATCGTGGGTGCTGCAGCGTGTCTTGTTTATGCGTATAAAAGATATTACGCGTGCAGCAAACAGAATCATGTGGCGCAATCTATTGCTGCTCTCACTCTTGTTCTGCTACACAGGAATGTTGTCGGGCGGTGACGAGAATTTCAAGCACGAGGCTATGGTCTATCACTATGTGAAGAGAGGTGACTATGAGAAAGCAAAAAAGGTTGCTTGCCGTTCGTTGGCAGCTTCGCAACAGTTGACTGCTGCACGTGCCTATTTGCTTGCCCATGATGGCGAATTGGGAGAATCGCTTTTCACTTATCCTCAATATTTTGGTGTGGAGGGTTTGCTGCCCACTGCTGAGGCTACCTCTCCCATAAACATGGATACGGTGTGCAACTTCGTGAAGGCTAAGCCTGCAAAGAATGAGAAGGCAATAGCTTTTCTTCAGCGTGCGTCGGCTGTCGATACTGCCGATGTTGCAGTAAAGGACTATTACCTCTCGGCATTGTTACTGGATAAGCGTCTCGATGAGTTTGTCGATTCATTGCCTGTTCATTATAACATTGCAGATGTTTCTTCGCTGCCACGACATTTTAAAGAGGCTCTTTTGCTTCATGGCAAGATGAATGATGCGTCGGATGCTCAGTTTGCCGATGCCGAACTGGAGAAACGCTATGCTGAGTTTGTTGCTCTTGAGCGCGAGCATAAGGATTTGTTGGTTCGCTCGAACTATGTGCGTAAATCCTTCGGTGACACTTATTGGTGGTATTACCTTTACAGTGGGAATTGATATAAAACGTCTATATTCAATATAACCCTATTATAGTTCTCCCCAACTATTTCTTGATAATAGTTGGGGAGAACTTTTGTTTATAATTGCATTTAAGTTACCAATGCTTATTGTGTGCAGCAAATAAATCTTAAATGATTGTAGTCAGCTTATTTACCAAACTTGCCACCACCGAATTTACCGCCGGTTTTTGCACCCATCTTTGCTCCCTGAACAGCCTTGCCCGAGAAGATGTTGTCGCCGTAGTTTACAACCTTCTGGTTGGCATTCTGCTGACGGCGAATAGCAATCTCAATGAGTCTGTCTACAAGGTTGCTGAAGTTTATTCCACTGTACTCCCACAGGTAGAACGAAAGTGAACCGGGGATGGTGTTAATCTCGTTCACGAAAATCTCACCTGTAGCTTCGTCTATGATGAAGTCGATGCGTGAAACTCCGTCGCAAGCAAGAGCGCGGAATGTCTCACACGCAGCATTCTGTATGAATTTTGTAGTCTCTTCGGGCAGGTTGGCAGGAATTTCGCGCACTGTCGACTGCATACCCTGTGACTGTTTGCCACCACCGCTCATATATTTGTCCTGATAAGAGAGAATCTCGCCGCTGCGTACGGGTACCTCGCATACTGAGGGCTGGCAGTCGTAGTAGTTGCCAAGCACTGCGCAGTTCACCTCTTTCAGCTTCTGCACATATTTCTCAATGATGATGCGGTTGGTGAACTGTATTGCATTCTCTATTGCTTCGATAAGCTCTTCGCGGTTGTGAGCAGCCTTGATACCTACACTTGAACCGAGGTTCGCAGGCTTAACAATTACGGGGAATCCCAGCTTGCCCTCAATCTTTTCAACAACAACCGACTGACGGTCGAACCACTCTTTGTCCGAGAACCAGCAGTAGTCGATTACAGGAACACCACACTCCTTCAGTATCATCTTCATGGTGATTTTGTCCATTCCGTTTGCCGATGCCAGTGTGTTGCAGCCTGCATAGGGGATTCCTGCAATCTCCATCACTCCCTGGAATGTGCCATCCTCGCAGTTGGTGCCGTGCAGCGCAGGTACTACTACGTCGAGCTGTGCCACTACATCTTTCTGGAAAAGTCCTTTTTTGCAGCGGTAGAGGTTGGTGTCGCCGTAGTTGGGGCGTACATACACCTCCTCGCACTGTGCGAGCAGCTTTTTAGTGTCGCGATAGTTCTCTACATTAAAGAGCGCATCGCCGCTGTACCATTTTCCGCTTTTTGTTATGTATATGGGAATGATGTTGTATTTTTCCTGGTCCATTGCGTTAATCATCTGATTCGCAGTGATTACCGATATTTCGTTCTCGACGGAACGTCCGCCAAAAACAACGCCTACATTTGTCTTCATTTTAATCTATGTTTTTCTTGTTCTTTGTTACTATTTGAAATTGTCGGGAAGGTCATTCTCGTAAAGTACAACGTCGCCTGCTCGCAGTATGGTTGCAAGGTGTGCATGAGCATCGGTGAGGTTGGCTGCTAGGTAGACTTTTTCGGCAGGGAAGCCTCCTTCGTCTATTCCACCTTTTATTGCTTCGCGGTTAGTTTCGTTTACCACTATCGCATAGTCGCACGACTGCGCAATCTGCTTGCCGAGGTTCTTGTTGGCTGCAAACTGGCGTTCGCCCATTTCCACGAATCCCGGGGTGATGATTATGCGTTTGTTGCCTTCGCCTACGCTGAATCCCTTAAGTACATCCAGTGCCATTGCTGCTCCTGTGGGGTTTGAATTATATGCGTCGTCGAGTACTGTGATGCCGTTGGCGCGGCGCATCGACAATCGGTGTTCCACCGGTTGCAGACGCGAGATTGCTGCTTTCTGCTTGTTTGCAGGAACCTGCAATGTGTCGGCAACCGCAATTGATGCCAATATGTTCAACAGGTTGCCGTTGCCCAGCAGTTTGCTGTCGAATGTTTCATCGGCATTGCCGTTGCATGCGAATGACACACCGTTGGCACTGTATACGATGTTTGTTGCCTGAAGCTTGGTATCTTTGTTCTCAACGCCATAAGTGACGATGTTGCACTGCGACTTTATGTTCCTGTAGTCGCGCACTCCTACTGAGTCGTAGTTCAGAACTGCAAGACCATTGGCGGGAAGCGAGTCGATAAGCTCGAACTTTGTCTTCTGAATATTTTCGAAGCTCTTGAATGTTTCGAGGTGCATTTCGCCCACTGCTGTCAGAATACCAATCTGTGGGTGCACAAGGTCGCAAATCTCCTTAATGTCGCCCAACTGCTTGGCTCCCATTTCCACGATGAACACCTGATGGTAGGGGCGCAACTGTTCTCTGATGGTGCGTACCACTCCCAGCAGAGTGTTGAAGTTGCCGGGTGTCACCAGTACGTTGTATTTCTCCGAGAGTATGCGGGCAAGATAGTTCTTGGTGCTAGTCTTTCCGAAACTTCCTGTTATTCCTATTATGGTCAGGTTCTTGTGCGACTCAATGATTCTCTTTGCATCGTTGATGTACCAGCGTGTGATGCACTTTTCAATCGGGGTGTTTACGATGTTTGCCAACAGTACCACAAAGTTCGATAGCAGCAGTGTGGCAGCCGCAGCTACCGCCATGTATTTGCATCCTGCCACAAGGGCTGTTGCACCAATGACTATTGCTACAAGTGTCAGTGCTGTGGCGTAAAGCCTTTTTACACGCATGGTAAAGACTATCGGAGTCTTGTACTTTTCGGTAAGCTCCTTGTATATGCTTGTCGCTGCTAATAAGGCTGCTACAATTGTCAGCCACTTGTTAAGCAGACACAGCAATATGACGATAGGCCACCATTTGCGGTGAGTGAGTATGTTTGCAGGGAACCACCAGCGGAAGTAGCGGTCGTAACGGTATGAACTCAACTGAAACATCTGCATGTCGTAGCGCAGTGTCACTATGCAGCAGAGCAGGCAAGCAAGGGTATATATTACAGAGAATGTGTCCATGTTGTTATTTTATCTTGAAGAAACTTTTCATTACCGAGGCAAAAAGTCCGGGATTTTCGAGGAAAGAGAAGTGGCCCGTGCCGTGTGCAATCACCAGTCCTGCATCTTTTATATGTTTTTCCATATATTTAGCGTCGGACAAAGGTGTTGCCGTATCAAGGTTACCCCAGAAAAGCAGTACAGGTGCTGTAATCAGGGGCATCACATGTTTCAGGTCTTCGTTTACCACTTTCGAGAGTATGCGGCGCATCATGGGCGATGCATTGTTGTAGTCCGACGAACCTGCATTCTTGCGGAATCTGTTCAGCATCTGCTCGGCCTTCTCCTTGGGAAGCAGTGTGTTGCAGAGCCACTTGGCACATTTGTAGGTGTAGACCTTGTAGTAGTATTTCCACGAACGTTGGGGCTTTATACCTGCTGCGTCCACCAGCACCACTCTTGATGTGGCATTGCGCGAAGAGTAGAGCAGCGACACGCGTCCGCCGAACGAGTGTCCCACCAGTGCGGGCGATTCAATCTGGTTGTCGTTTACGAATTTTTCTATCAGTTGTGTGTACTCTTCCACGCCCCACACTTCATCGGGTTCCTGCGATGCACCGAACCCGGGAAAGTCGAACGAGTAGACTTTGTATTTAGTAGAGAGAATCGCTGCGATGGCCTTGAAAATGTCGTGTGTGCATCCCCAGCCATGAAGCAAAAGCACAGCTTCGCCTTCGCCTGTAACCTCAACGAATACCTCTTTATTGTCGTATTTGTATATCATTTTCGTGTATTGTTTATACAAAGTTACAAATTTATGGATTTTATGGCGGAAATGCGAATAATTTTGAAGATTATTTTGTGGACAGCTGTGCCTGTTGTGCTTCTAAATTTAAAACGGCAGCTAAATAACGGTTGCAACGCTGGCTGAAGGAAAATAGAAAAGATACCTGCCTATCCGTTGTATTGGGTACATCCGCATTGTCGCGGAAGATTCTGACTATGTTCTCGTCGTATAAAACCAAAGTGGTTCTTACGCCGGCTTTTGTCTTTAGTTCAACCATCGTGGGGTTGATTTTTTCCATTGCTGTCGCCTCTCTTCCTTCCAATTATTTCTGTTCACTGCTTCGCAGTTTCGTTGGAATGAACTATCTTCGCAAATGATTTTCTTTTAATATGATTTATCCGGATAATTTTGAAAATAAGATAGAATTTGATGCGGTGCGCCGTATGCTCAAGGATTTTTCTCTCTGCCGTTTGGGCGAGGAGCGTGTGGATGATATGCAGTTCATGACTGATTTTAAGGCTATCGGACGCAGACTCGATGAGGTTGTTGAATTTGTAAGGGTTTTACAACTGGAGCAGAATTTTCCTTCTGATTACTATTTTGATGTGCGTGAGCCTTTACAGCGTGTGCGTATAGCAGGAATGTTTATGGGCGAGGATGAACTTTTCTCGCTCCGTCGTTCGCTCGACACTATCGGACGCATGTTGTCCATTCTGCGCAAGCAGGGCGACGATTCGGGAAGTGGCGAGGAGAATCCTCTCTATCCCAATCTGCGTAGATTGGCTGGAGATGTCGATATTCTGCCTTCGCTGTTGAAGGCTATCGATGCCATCATCGATAAGTTTGGAAAAGTAAAAGACACAGCATCGCCTGCGCTGGCTTCGTTGCGCAGCGAACTGTCGCGCACTTCGGGCAGTATTTCGCGCACGCTGAACTCCATTCTTCGCAGGGCGCAGGCCGAGGGTCTGGTCGAGAAGGATGCTTCGCCCACGTTGCGCGACGGACGTTTGGTGATACCAGTAGCTCCTGCTCTCAAACGCAAGATGAACGGTATCATTCACGACGAGTCGGCCAGTGGAAAAACAGTCTTTATAGAGCCTGCCGAGGTTGTGCAGGCCAACAACCGCATACGCGAACTTGAGGCGGAGGAGCGCCGCGAGGTTGTTCGTATTCTTACGGCATTCTCCGATGAACTTCGTCCCCATGTGCCCGACCTTCTTTCGGCATACGACTTTCTTGGCGAGATGGATTTTATACGTGCAAAGGCACAGCTGGCTATAAAGTTTGACGCGGTAAAGCCATCGTTGAACCCGCGTCCTATGATGGATTGGGGGGCAGCCTGTCATCCTCTGCTCGAAATGTCGTTGCAGAAGCATGGCAGACGTATGTCGCGCCTCGATATTCAGCTCGAAGGCGACCGTCGCATATTGCTTATTTCAGGTCCCAATGCAGGTGGAAAGTCTGTCTGCCTGAAGACTGCCGGACTGTTGCAGTATATGTTGCAGTGCGGATTGCTGATTCCTGTTCACGAAAGGAGCAATGCGGGTATATTCCGCCATCTGTTTATAGACATTGGTGACCAGCAGAGTATAGAGGATGACCTTAGTACCTATTCAAGTCATCTGCTTAATATGAAAAATACTCTTCGTCGTTGCGATGCCCATTCGCTTATTCTCATAGATGAGTTTGGTAACGGAACGGAACCGCTCATTGGCGGTGCCATGGCCGAGGCCATTCTCAAACGTTTCAACGAGAAGGGTGCTTTTGGAATTATAACAACCCACTATCAGAACCTGAAGCATTTTGCCGACTCCACAAAGGGTGTTGTTAATGGTGCAATGCTCTACGACAGGGGCGAAATGCGTCCTCTGTTCCAGTTGCAGATTGGTAATCCCGGCAGTTCCTTCGCTGTGGAGATTGCCCGCAAAATTGGTCTTCCCGAGGAGATTATCAGGGATGCCTCGGATATTGTGGGCAGCGACTACATTCAGTCGGACAAATATCTTCAGGATATTGTCCGCGACAAGCGTTATTGGGAAACCAAACGACAAAATGTTCATCGCAAAGAGAAGGAACTTGACGATGCTCTTGACAAATATCGTGAATCGTCCGAGGAACTTCGTCGCAGTCGCAAAGAGATTATGCGCGAGGCACGCGAAGAGGCTGAGCGTCTGATAAAAGAGGCTAATGCAAAAATAGAAAATACCATACGTGCCATAGTGGAGGCGAAGGCCGAAAAAGAGCGTACAAAAATGGCCCGTAAGGAGTTGAGCGACTTCAGCCGCGAGGTTGAGGAGTTGGCACGTCGTCAGCAGAATGAACGTGTCGACCGCGAAATGGCGAAACTGATTGCCCGACAGGAACGCAAGAAGAGTGCCTCGAAGGATAAGAAAAAGGGAAATGCGTCGACCGAACCTGCTGTGGTGGTGAAACAGGCTCCGCAGATAGTAGTCGGCAGCTATGTGAAGATTCGCGGTCAGCAGGTGGCGGGAGAGGTGCTCTCTGTCGGCAAAAAGGATGCGATGGTGCGTTTCGGTGCCATAAAGTCGACTGTGGCTCTCGACAGGCTCGAACCAAGCGAAGCGCCCAAAGAGCAGCACAGAGCAGTGTCGTTCCTCAGCAGCGAGACACAGGAGAATCTGCATAACAAACGACTCAATTTCAAATCGGAAATCGATGTGCGCGGAATGCGTGGCGAGGAGGCTGTGCAGGCCATCAGCTATTTTATTGACGATGCTACCATCTGCGGTGTGCGTCAGGTGCGCATACTTCACGGAACGGGCAACGGTATTCTGCGTACTCTGCTCAGGCAGTATCTAAGCACGCTGCCGGTTGTCGACTCCTTCCGCGACGAGCATGTGCAGTTTGGCGGTGCCGGAATTACGGTAGTCGATTTTGTATAATCCAAAAGAATATGTTTAAAATTAAATAAGTGATTATGAAAAAGTTAATAATAATGTTTTTTGTCGCTCTCTTTTTCTGCGACGCAGTTGTGGCAAAATCTCCAATCGAACTTAAGATAATCTCATACAACATCCGCACACTTGCGCGTGACGGAAAGAACAGTTGGAAGTATCGTCGCCATGCTACTGAAAAGATGTTGGCCGAGGAGGCTCCCGATGCATTTGGTCTTCAGGAGGCAATGGTTGCTCACCTGCAATATATCGACAGCGTATGTCCCAAGTATGCTCGTGTGGGTGTAGGACGCGACGATGGCAAGATGGGCGGCGAAATTATGGCAATATATTACAATACGGAGCGTTTCGACCTTCTCGACAGTGGCACATTCTGGCTCAGCGAGACTCCTTCGCAGGTGTCACGCGGATGGGACGCAGTTTGTTTCCGTACAACAACATGGGTTAAGTTGCGTGACAGGAAGAGTGGTCGCAAGTTCTATTATTTCAATACCCATTTCGACCATAAGGGACGTGTGGCGCAAACAGAGTCAGTGAAACTGATTGTGGAAAAAATTAAATCTATTGCCGGCAAAAAGGCGACTGTGATACTGACAGGTGACTTTAACATTGAACCGGGCAATGATATTTTCGTGCCATTGAATGAGTTTATGCAGTCGGCACGTTTGACAGCCCCTGTTACCGACAGCAAAGGTTCGTTCAATCAGTTTGGTGCTATGAAGCGAAAATGTATTCTCGATTACATTTTCTATCGTGGCAAGAAGGTTGAATGTGTGAAATTCCGTACATTGGATGGCGACTATGGCGCACCTTTTATCTCTGACCACTATCCGATAGAGGCTGTTTTCAATGTGAAATAGCTGTTCCGGCGGATGCCTGAATCCTAAAAGAAATATTTCATATATTTTATAAACCAATTAACAAGGAGGAATCCAAATGAAAGCAACAAGAATTTTTTCATTTATCCTGATGGTTGCAGTCTGCTTTTCAGCTTATGCCCGCAAGGTGGTGACAGCCAAGAGTCCCGATGCACAGACAAGTGTGAGTGTTACACTCTCCGACCGTATCTATTACGATGTAGTAAGTCACAACGAAACGCTGCTGAAACAGAGTGTTATAGGCATGCAGTTGCGCGACAAGACATTGGGTGCTAACCCTGTTCTTAAAAAGAAGAGAGTACGCACAGTGAACGAAACTGTAACTCCTATCTTCCCTCTGAAGTATAGCAAGGTAGAGAACAATTACACATTGCTTACTCTGGATATGAAGGGTGGCTATTCTGTTGAGTTCCGTCTCTACAACGATGGTGTTGCCTTTCGTATGAAGACATCGCTCCCCGGCGAGATTGAGGTGATGCAGGAAAATACAGTTTTCCAGTTGGCTGATAACAGCGACCTTCTGGTGCAGTTGACAGGCGGCTTCAAGACAAGTTGCGAAGAGGAATACTCTATTATAAAGAGCAACGAGTGGAAAAAGGAGGATAGAATGTCTGTTGCTCCCGTTCTTGTAATGGGCAAGAATCAGAAGATTTTGTTGAGCGAGTTTGATCTCTGCAGCTATCCCGCTTTCCTGTTCAAGGGCAATGGCGATAACAGTCTTTCAGTTGTTCAGCCCAAGAATCCCATCGAGTATAAAGACTGGGGTGACCGCAGCCAGCACATCATCAAGGAGGCCGATTATATTGCAAAGACAAGCGGTACACGTACATTCCCCTGGCGCTATATGCTCATCACACAGGAAGATGGCCGTTTGGCGGAGAACACAATGCCCATGCGTCTGGCTCAGAAGTGTCAGATAGAGGATACAAGCTGGATCAAGCCCGGTCTTACCTGCTGGGATTGGCTCAATGGTATTCCTTATGGCGCAGATGTAGATTTCAAGAGTGGCATCAACCTTGAAACTTACAAGTATTTCGTGGATTTTGCTTCACGCAACAATATCCCTTACATTTTGATGGACGAGGGTTGGGCTCTTGATACACGCGACCCCTATCGTACAAACCCTGCAGTTAATCTGCCCGAACTTATCAGCTATGCCAAGTCTAAGAATGTGGGTATCTGGGTATGGTTGCCCTGGCTCACTGTTGAGCATCACATGGACCTCTTCGCTAAATTCGAGGAGTGGGGTATCGTAGGTACAAAAATCGACTTCATGGATCGTCACGACCAGTGGATGGTAGATTACTACGACCGTGTTGCAAAAGCTGCTGCCGATCACCATGTCATGATTGACTTCCACGGAGCTTTCCACCCCAGTGGTCTGGAATACCGTTATCCCAACGTGCTTACTTACGAGGGTGTTCGCGGCATGGAATACAATGGTGGCTGTAACCCCAAGAACAGCATTTGGCTTCCCTTTGTACGTGGTGCAGTAGGTCCTATGGACTTTACTCCCGGTTCTATGATATGTTATCAGCCCGAATCTCATCATGGTAACCGTCCCTTCTGCTCAGGTGTTGGAACAAAGGTTTATCATATGGCAGTCTTTGTACTCTTCGAGAGCCACTTGCAGATGTTGATGGACAACCCCTGCCGTTACGATGCATGGCCCGACTGCCGCGACTTCATCACCAGTGTACCTGTAAACTGGGACGAAACACGCGTGTTGGCTGCTGAGGCAGGCGAGTATATTGTGATGGCTAAGCGCAAGGGCGACAAATGGTTCATCGGTGGAATTACAAATGACAAGCAGCGCGAACTGAATGTTAAACTTGATATCCTCCCCGAGGGCAAAGATTTGCAGATGACTTCATTCGTTGATGGTGTGAATGCAGGCCGCATGGCTATGGACTACCGTCAGGAGAAGAGCACTGTAAACAAGAATTCAACCATCAGCATCAAGATGGTACGTAACGGTGGATTTGCCGCTGTTATCGGTCAGTAAATATCAGAGTATATTTAAATAAAATCAGAGCCTCGAAGTTTCAAACTTCGAGGCTCTGATTTTATTATTGGTATTATTACAATAGTTGATTGAATGTAAGGATTCGGTGCTCTTCTCTTAAACTCCTTGCCGAACCTTTTCTTCTGTTTCTTTGTTGAATGTTCGTTTAAAGCAGATAACAAGATTTTATTCAACTGATGACATGAGGTATTTGACAATAACCCTGTTTACAATTTTATTGTTTATTATGTTTACGTTTGCACAGAAGAAAAAATACCCGGATGCGGCTGAAAGCAGGCCCTCGATTACCGGTTATATGAGTGGCTTTCCGCCTAAGGGCGACAAGGTGATTTCGGCGCGTGACGGTTCGTTTTTCGAGTTTCCGGCACTGCGTTACAGCGTGGCACACATGCGCGAGTTTATGCCTACAATAAATGTTCCGCGTGGCAATATGGTTCCTGTCGCTCATTTCGAATACGACCTTGACGACAGGATTGATAGCATAACTTTCCTGCCAACAGGCAAGGAGCGTCGCATAACGTGGCGCGAATCGCTCGACCTGAATTACACCGATGGCATTATTGTGCTGCATAAGGGTAAAATTGTTTACGAAAAATATTTCGGCGACTTCACTGCCGAAATGCCTCATGCGGTGATGTCTGTTACAAAATCCTTTACCGGACTTTTGGCAGCTATGCTCTACGCCGAGGGACGGCTCGATCCTACCAGACTTGTCAGTGACTACGTTCCTGAGCTTTCATCTTCGGGCTTTGGCGATGCTACCGTGCGCGAACTGATGGATATGACCACAGCTATTAAATACAGCGAGGATTATACCGACCCGGCTGCCGAGGTGTGGGCTTTTTCGGCTGCAGGAAATCCGATGATAGCTCACGACGATGGTGTCAATGGCTTTTACGATTACCTTGTGGGGGTTAAAAAGGATGGCGAGCATGGCAATGTCTTTGGCTACCGCACGGTGAATGCTGATGCTCTTGGTTGGGTGGTTTCAAAAATTACGGGAAAATCTGTCGCACAGCTGTTGAGTGAACTTATCTGGCATCGTATGGGCATGGAACAGGATGCTTACTATCAGGTGGATGCAATGGGTATTCCTTTTGCCGGTGGCGGATTGAATGCTACTTTGCGCGACCTTGCCCGTTTCGCCGAAATGGTTAGGATGGGTGGCGAATGGCGTGGTGTAAGAATAGTTCCTGTCGGTACGGTCGAGGATATTCTGCATGGCGGCAATCGTCAGGCATTTGCTGCATCTGAGCAGGGAAAGAGTCTTAAGGGGTGGAGCTACCGCGACATGTGGTGGATAACCAATAATTCCCATCGTGCATATATGGCTCGCGGTGTTCATGGGCAGGCAATTTACATCGACCCTGTGGCTGAAATGACAATAGTCCGTCTTGCATCGACCTATCTTTCAAGCAATATGCTTATCGATCCTCTGTCGCTACCGGCTTATGCTGCTGTTGCCGACTATCTGTTGGGAAGGTGATGTTTAGTGGTAGTAACCCTGTTGTTATGTAACTCACAAACAGACGAGCTACTGCAGTGTACACTGCAGTAGCTCGTCTGTTTGTGGGTTGAAATATATTAGTTTTTCTTCATTTCTACTGTTATTGTATTGAAGGGGAAATGCAATCCTTTTGCAGGGAATGTTGCATATACTGTCTTGTTCATGTCGAAGAAGATTCCCCAATAATCTGCAGCATTGCACCATACGCGAACTGTGATGTCGATGGAACTTGTATTCATTGCGCCCAATTCGATGAAGGGTGCGGGGTCTTTCATTATACGTGCATCCTTGCTGATGATGTCGAGCAGCACGCTCTTTGCAAGTTCAAAGTCGTCGCCATATGAGATAGAGAATTTGAAATCGACACGGCGTGTTGTTTCACGCGAATAGTTGTTGATGATACCTGTTGACAAGGGACCGTTGGGAACGATGATAATGCGGTTGTCGGGTGTCTGCAACAGTGTGTTGAAAATCTGAATCTCTTTAACTGTTCCTGCCTGACCCTGTGCTTCGATGTAGTCGCCAACCTTGTAGGGACGGAAAATAAGAACCATAACTCCACCTGCGAAGTTCTGCAATGTGCCGCTGAGTGCCATACCTATTGCAACACCGGCAGATGCGAACAGAGCTACGAATGAAGAGGTGTCGATGCCTACTACGCTGATGATGATGATGAGAAGAACGATGAGTGCAACAATGTCAATGAAGCTTACAAGGAAACTTTGGATAGACGCATCTGTGTTTTTCTTTTTCATCATTGCCTTTGTCATGTTTACAAGGCGTTTAGAAAGCCAGCGACCGATTATCCAAATGATGGCTATCTGCAGAATTTTGCTTGCGATAGTGAGTCCCGCATTTGTAATGTACTCTACTATTTCAGCCATTGTCAACTGTGAAATTGAAGAAACGGCTGTTTCCAGGGCATTGCCACTTGTTGCCAGGCTGTCGACTGCTGCCGCAGCTTGTGCCAGAATTGTACTTAGAATCATAATTGTATGTATTTTAATAGTTACTGTTTTAATATATAAATTCGGTTGTAGCGCGCTACAACCGAATTCTTGTGCAAAGGTAAGACTTTTCGCTTTTATATGCAAAAAGCTGTTTTTATATATTTTCCTGTCGAATCAACCTTGAAGAATCTGCGATGCGGCATTCTTTGTGTCTACTTTGGTAATTACACGTTCAATGATTCCGTCGGGTGAAATTATGAACGTTGTACGCAGTATGCCGTCGTATACGCGTCCCGCAAGCTTTTTCTCGCCCCATGCTCCGAACTCTTTTATCAATCTTTTGTCGACGTCGGCAATAAGAGGAAAATTCAGCTGCTGTTTCTCCTTGAAGCGACGGTGCGAGGCATCGCTGTCGGCGCTTACGCCTACTACTGCATATCCTGCATCGACAAGGTCGGTGAGGGCATCGCGCAATGAGCAGGCTTCGGCTGTGCAGCCGGGAGTGCTGTCTTTGGGATAGAAATAGACAACCAACTTTTTGCCTGCAAAGTCTTTGAGGCTCAACTCGTTTCCCATCTCGTCCTTGCCGAGATATTCGGGGGCTTTATCTCCTGCTTTCAACATATCGGGATGTGTTTAAATTCTTATTCTATTACTTTTACGCTTAGGATTCTGACATCCTGCAAGGGACGGTCAAAATTGTCGGTGCCTACATTCTGTATCTTGTCAACAACTTCGAGTCCTGAGGTGATTTCTCCGAATACGGTGTACTGTCCGTCGAGGAAGGGTGTTCCGCCTACTGTGGTGTATATCTCTTTCTGCTCGGCTGTCATTTCTCCCATGCCCAGTTCTTTCATTCTCTGAGACATTGAGTCGAACTCTTCGGGTGAGTAAACTTTACCCCATACAATGTAGAATTGGCTTGCTGATGAACTTTTTGTGGGGTTAACGCGGTCGCCTTCGCGTGCTGCTGCAAGTGTTCCGCGACGATGGTGCAGGGTGGGGATGAATTCTGCATCGATGCGATAGTCGGGGCCGCCTTCACCCAGGCGTACACCTGCTTCGGCATATTTCGAGTCGGGGTCGCCACCCTGTATCATAAAGTCTTTGATGACACGGTGGAAGAGCAGCGAGTCGAAGTATTGTTCCTGCGCCAACTTAATAAAGTTGTCGCGGTGTTTGGGTGTCTCGTTATAGAGTACGAATTCCATTGTACCGGCTGTTGTTTCCATTACAACCTTTGTTGTTTTTTGTTCAGTGCATGCTGCTGTAAGCATTGTTACAGCAATAAGGAGCATTTTGATTGTTCGTTTCATATTCTTTTTTTGTTATTTGGTTTGTTATTATGTTATTTCCAGGTTTTCAGTTCTTTGCTCAGATAGATGACAACCGGCAAGTGGTCGCTGTATCCGTTGAGCCATTCTCCTGCAGCATGTGTGCGCTTGGGCTGCCCTTTGTAACGTCCTTTGTTGTTGATAAGGTGAGGCCGTTTGTGTATTTCGCTTTTCATATATTTCAGCCCTTTTGACTTTTTGTCGCAGAGTCGTCCGCTGACTATTATCTGGTCGTACAGTTGCCAGCGGTCGCGATATACGATTGTTCCCTGTTTCTCTTTTCTCAGTATGTTCCAGTAGGGGTTGTACAGGTCGTTTCTCGTTTTTATATCTGTTATCTCCTGTTTGGCTTGCAGACACTCCTTGAGGCTTTTGTTGTCGGGGTTGTCGTTGAAATCGCCCATGATTATCACCTTTGTCGTTGGGTGGCGTTGGATGATTGAGTCTTTGATGGCTCGTATCTTTGTGGCTGCTGCTTCGCGTGAGGGCGATTTTGAGTAGCGCGACGGCCAGTGGTTGACTATGATGTGCAACTGCTCGCCTGCTATGGTGCCGCTGACGGTGAGGAAACCTCGTGTCTTGCGGTTGCTGCCGTAGGGTATAAGCTCTTTTTCGTCAGGAGTGAAGCGTGTCGGGTCGTACAGCAGTGCGCAGTCTATTCCGCGGCTGTCCTCACTCTCAATGTGTATGTATTTCCATCCTTTGCGTGCTATTGAGGGCGATTTTATGAGATCGTCGAGTACGTTGCCGTTCTCCACTTCACATACACCCACAATGGTGGCTCCAAGGGGTTGCTGCTCTGTTCCGAGTGCTGTGAGTGTGGCTGCAATGTTCTCTATTTTGCTAGTGTATTTTTCGCTGTTCCATCTGTTTGCTCCCTTGGGCAGAAATTCGTAGTCGTTCTTGCCTGCATCGTGAATGGTGTCGAAGAGATTCTCCAGATTGTAGAAGCCTATGCTGTGGAGCTCTTTTCTATTTTGTGCAGGCAGGAGTGTTGCAATGAGCAACGTAAGAATTATTGTTGCCGGACGGAGTATGCTCATTTCTTTCAGTGGCTGTCTGTCGGGGTGAACAATGCATCGAAGTCTGCGCGTGGGAATATCTCCAGTTTGCCTCCTCTAGTGGCATTGTATATGTGTATGCCCTCTTTGTCGCATACCTCTTTGGCGCGTGCAAAGGCAAGCAGATTGGTGTCGACTTCGGGGGCTGCGTATTGACGCCCGCTGTTGAAAAGCCTTTTGTCGAAGTAGCTGTCGGCACTGATGGTGCTGTTGTCCTTCGAGTAGTTGCAGTCGACACCTATCAGGTATATCTCCTTAAAACCCATATATGCGGCAAACTGTATCATCGAGTAGGTGACTGTCTGTCCGCTGTATACAACGCTGGCTATGTCGCGCGAGAATCCTATTGGGTTCTTGGGGAAGAGCATTTTGTAGTATGTGACGCCGGGAATGTGGTAACGGCTTGCGTAGTGTGATTTTACGAAGCGTGTGGTGTCAAGTTTCTCTATGTACTCTTTGTTGTCGAGGATTATGCGGTTGTCCTGAGCAAAGTAGTATGTGGGCTTGAAAGGTATTTCGTCGAACAGGCGTATGAGCGAGTTACAGGCGAATGTTGTTTCGCCCTGTAGCTTACGCAGGTCGTCGTATGTAAGGCTGGGGCCGTTGCCTATTACAAAGCAGCGGCCACCATTGTATATGTTCCTGTATTTGCGCAGACGGTATGTGCTACGTAGCATCATTGCTCCGTAGAGATAGTTCATGGCGTTCCATGTTTTATGCCACAATGCACCTATCATACTTTTGTTGCCTGTTGGTTTGCAGAGATTATCTTTTCGGCAAATTCAAAATCCTCGGGATAGTCGATGTCGATTCCTTCTATGGGGCCTACAAGTGCCATGTATGGGTTGCTTCCCACACGCTGGTGGTGTTCTGTCCACAGCTCGCGACGGAATATGTAGAATGCACTTGTCTCTACAAATACAGGCTCTATCATCTGTGTGCGGGGTATCTCCTTGAGGCTGTAGTTCAAGGGTTTGCCTTTGAACCATGTGAAGGTCTGTACTTTCTGCGCCGAGAATGATGAGTCGTGGCGACCCGACACTACCTCCTCGATGGCGCAACTGATGGTCTCGGCCTTGATGAAGGGCGAGGTTGTGTGCCCCAGCAGATATACATCGGCCTCAACCTCTTTGATGAATGCTTCGTATATATCCTCGCCGAGGGTCTCGTCGCTGTCGAGTGTGCTGTCGCGTTTAAGGAATTTCACACCTTCGGGAAGGTATGGGGTGATTGCATCCTGACTGCAATATACATACACCTCGTTTATCTGTGGAACGCGAGTAAGGGTTTCGAGTATGTACCACATAAGGGGTTTGCTGCCCAGCAGTTTCAGGTTTTTGCCTACTACTCGTTTGCTGTTCAGACGTATGGGGACAAATGCTACTACTTTCATATCTGTTGGTCGTTTCCGAAGTGTGGTTCTTAAATGCAGCTGAATGTGTCGATTACTCCTACCAACTTGTTGTCGGAGTTTACAACTACCAGTGAGTGTATGTTGTGCTTGCGCATCAGGCTCTCAGCCTGTGACAATTTGGCTGTTTCGAGTATGGTCTTTGGAGCATGGCTCATTATGTCCTTAACGGTTAACTCAAAGAATTGTTCCTGGTCGCGTTGCATAGCGCGTCTGATGTCGCCATCGGTAACTGTGCCAAGAATTTTATCCTCTTCAACAACTACGGCAATGCCCATCTTGGCCATGCTTATCTGCATCAGAACATCGCTAATCTTTGATTCGCGCTCGACAATGGGAAGGTCGTTTGTTCTCATGTAGTCCTTTACGCGTGAGAGCAGGCGTCGTCCCAATGAACCGCCGGGGTGGAACTGTGCAAAGTCTGATGCTTTGAACTTGCGTACTGTCATCAATGCGCATGCAATCGCATCGCCCATGGCAAGTGTGGCTGTGGTCGATGAGGTGGGTGCAAGGTTCAACGGACATGCCTCCTTGCTTACAGAAACGTTAAGGTGGCAGGCTGAATATTTTGCCAACAACGATGCGGGATTACCCGACATTGAAATGATGGGTATCTTTCTGTCTGTCAGCAGGGGAATGAAGCGCAACAGCTCGTCGGTCTGGCCCGAATTTGAGATTGCGAGTACAACATCGCCGGCTGTGAACATTCCAAGGTCGCCGTGGAAGGCGTCGAGGGGGTTTACAAAGAATGATGGTGTGCCGGTACTTGCCAATGTAGAAGCTATCTTGGCACCTATGTGTCCCGATTTTCCTACTCCGGTTACAATCAGCTTACCTGTGCTGTTGATTATAAGTTCTATTGCTTTTGTGAAATTATCGTCTAATTTGGGAATGAGGTTGAGAATGGCCTCTGCCTCGTCCTGAAAGCATTTTTTTGCTACGCTTAAAACGTCTGTCATAATCGTGTCTTTATTTGTTTGTACACTGGTCGGTGGGTTTCTTCCCATCTATATTGCAAATATAGTGCATAAAAACGAATTATATACAATGCAGGCTCCTTAAATTTAAGGAGCCTGCATTGTATCGCCGGTTTTTCGACTATTTCTTTGCCAGTAATATTCCGAATTCGTAAAGCATGAAGAGCGGCAGGAATACCGTCATCAGTGTGAAGGGGTCGCCCGAAGGGGTGATGATGGCTGCAAGAACAAGCAGTACCACAACTGCATGGCGACGGAATTTCTTAAGGAATGCCTTGTTTACAACGCCAATGCCCGAGAGTATCCATACGAGCAGCGGCAATTCAAAGACGAGTCCCATTACCAGTATCATCATCATGAAGTTACCCATGTACGATGACAATGAAATCTGGTTGGTGATGGCTTCGCTCAACTGGTATTCAGTGAGGAAACGGAATGTGAAGGGGAAGACGAGTGTGTATCCAAGGGCGCAGCCCAGGTAGAACATCGCTGTTCCGAAAAGGAATGCGAATCCTATGTATTTCTCTTCGTTTTTGTAGAGGGCAGGCTTGATGAATCTCCACAATTCGTAAATAAGATAGGGGAACGACAGGATGAATGCGAACCAGAATGAGGTTGTAATGTGGGTCATGAACTGTGATGCCACATTGATGTTTATGATCTCTACTGCAAACTTGTCGTCGCCGAAGTTGGGGAAGAATGGTCCCATCTCTCCAAGGCTTGAAAGCCAACGGTAGAGGAAGAACTGTGAGGTAGTGGGTGCAAGTACGAATTTGTCGAAAATTACAGGCATGTACGAGAATAGTCCGATAAGCAGCAGCACCATGACTATTGCCACACGCATCAATGACCATCGGAGCGCTTCAAGATGGTCCCAAAAACTCATATTCTGTTCTTCTTCCATTGTTGTCTGTCTGTTTTGTATATATAATTACAATTCGAAAGATGTACCAAGCATGTTGGTACATCTTTCGAATGACAAAGGTAATTAAAATTTTTTATTTACCGTAATTTGCGGGAACAAAAGGTGCCTTAAGCAGGTAGTCGATACTTGCCTTTGCTCCGTCCATTGTTGTTCCTTTACATCCTTCAATTTCAACGATGATGTCTTTGACACCTGCAGTCGCTGCGTTGTTGAAGATGGCGTCGAAGCCTACCATGCCGCTCTGACCAACTTCGCGGTGGTCTTTGATGTGGAGCATTGTGAATCGTCCGGGATATTTGTTGAAGAATTCAACGGGTGATTTTTTGCCCATTACACTCCAGTATACATCAAGTTCGTAGAATACATTTTCGGGGTCGGTGTTCTCAATCATGTACTCAAGCATCACACGGTCTTCAACGTTTACCATTTCGTGTGAGTGGTTGTGATAGCCGTATTTGATGCCTGCTGCGTTGCACATCTTACCAATCTCGTTGTAGTAGTCGCAGATGGTTTTCAGTTCAGCCAAAGTACCGGGACGGTTCTGCCAGGGATTTACAATGTATTTCATGCCGGCAGCCTTGTGGTCGGCAATAGCCTGCTCCCACCATTTGAGCCCCTCTGTGAAGTCGCCTGCTGCAAGCTCTTCAGCTGTAAGGTTTCTGTTGCAGTGTGATGACAAGGGTTTCAGACCGTATTTCTCGGCTGTAGCCTTGAACTCTTCGGGGGTCTTGCCGTAGAACTTACCGTTGCTGTAGTTGGCAGCCTCGAATCCTGTGTAACCCATTTCGGAAAGACCTTTGAAAATAGAGTCGAGAGCATATCCGGCTCTTGCGATGGTGTCGCGGATAGAGTAGAGCTGTATGCCTATCTCTTTCTTGGGTGTGCAACTTGTTTCGGGTGCAGCGCATGATGTGAGCATCGCACCGCCAAGAATTATTGTATAGATGAATTTGCGCATCATATTGTTTATGTTTATAGATTTGTTGGCAGACACAAGTGCCTGCCAACAAAATCAGTTAATTATTATGTCGGTATATTATTCGAGGATTTTAACCTTGATGTTGCGGAACCATACATCGTCGCCGTGATCCTGGAAACCGATGTAACCTTCGCGAGCCTCGCCACCGCAGTTGTTGAGGAGAGCGAATGCATCGGGCCATCTCTCTTCTGAGAACTTAGATGCCTGGAGCATTTCTGTCCACTGGGGTGTCCACAAGTGGTATTCTACAACAGCCTCGTCGTTCTGGTAGTGAACTACTGTACCTTTGTAAACCATGATTTTTACCTTGTTCCACTCGCCTGCGGGTTTAGAGTTCTGGGGCTTAGCAGGAATCATGTCGTAAAGTGATGATGACTGGCGGTTGCCGTCCTTACCCAATTTTGCGTCGGGGTGGTTCTCGTTGTCAAGTACCTGACACTCAGGTGCTGAGATGTAGATGGGCTTGCCGGGAAGCTCCTGTGCAAGGTAGAAGATACCTGAGTTTCC